>Ga0209632_10003660_pt1 | contig 13933 bp, 10 predicted proteins | sample COG_10_FD_184754 | JGI IMG/M metagenome (GOLD analysis project Ga0209632, IMG submission 184754) | Pelagic Microbial community sample from North Sea - COGITO 998_met_10 (SPAdes) (version 2) | ecosystem: Environmental > Aquatic > Marine > Neritic zone/Coastal water | place: Helgoland, sampling... | reverse complement strand
TTTTGTGCCTTAATATGACACATATGATAGGTATGATAAGGGTTGAGCCGAAATACTTGACTTAATATGTCTAAAGTAGGTTAATAATCTCAACTTGAAACAAAAGCATGTGAGAATAAAAATATGCGTATCTTAACTTCGATACTAGCACTTATCTTCCTAAGCCATACAATGCCAGCTTGGTCAGCTAGTTTTGATTGCAACAAAGCTAGCACTGATGCTGAAATTGCAATTTGCAATGATCCGGAATTAAGTGCCTTGGATGAACTAATGGGCTTTACGTATGAGCAATACTTAACATATGAAAGTTGGTTGAGTTTTGAAAAGGATAAATCAAAAGTAATTCAAATTCAACGAGACTGGATTTACCAAAGAGATAAGTGTCAAAGCAATACTCTTTGTTTGTTTAAACAATACCAGAGACAGATCTTCTTTTTGTTTGACGAAATTAATGATGATGATTCAGTCATTGTAGGTTTAATGGGTCTCAATAATCTAGATGTAAATAATATCCAATATTTAACTCAATCTCTCCCATACCTAGAGACTGGAAATATTATCCGTGCTGCCACTATTAGTGATTACAACGCTGTTCATGAAGAGGGAGTAACAAAATATTATTTATTTATGGCTATTATGGTTTCAGAAAACGATCCAGAAAAGATTGTTCTTAGTGCATCTGGAAATGTTAGGGACAAAAACCCAACTGATTTAATTGTTTTCAGATCTTCCCGTGAATCACCAGATTGGGAAGAGGTTTGCTTTATAAAATTGGGTGTCACTAATCGGGAATGGTCCCGTCTGTTTTTTAACAATGAAGAGTTATTTCTGGGACAAGATTGGATGAGACACTCTGAGACCCATTTACTGTCAAAAGTTACACACCACGGGTGCAGTAACTGACACTAACTTCTACAAATATATTTGCATACTTAATTCAATCTGCAGAAAGATAAAAAATGCGCTTATTAATTATATTATTACTTCTTTCATGTTCATTAACAATTGAAGCAATGGCTAAATCATTAGAAGAAATTTCATCACTCATTAAAATCCCAAGGCCAGGATAAATAATGATGTCATTGCCAATTTGTGGTTTGAATAGTTCTTTAGGTCAGCGCTGTAAGATACTGTCAAAAGATGAAAAAAATGCTCATAGATTATACACAGCTCAAAATATTAAAGACATAAATCTTTCACGCACAGAGGCCAGTATTGAAACCGATGATTGGTATTATTCGATAGGCAATATCGAACAAGGTGTAGTTGGATTTACTTTTGATTTTACAGATGACGCAAAATTTACAACATATCTTACAATTGTTAAATTTTTTGTAGAATTCAACAAAAACACTGCAACTTGGGAAATCGTTGGAAAAAGGCTAATTAATAATTCAGGTTCAGCTGAAGAAATGCTTGATAAATATATTAAATATGATGAACCTTTTGAGATTAAATTAAATCAAGCCCAAATATAATAAATTAATTGAAGCCTAAATATTGAGAGATAAGCGCATAATTTATAAATCAAAACGATTTCATAATTCTGTATTTATTTTCTTATCTATTTTGCCTTCTTACACGTATTTCAATTCTTCGCAGCTGACTGCTATCAAAGTTATCATCTTTGGTAGTTATTGTATGATTTGGAGTAACCATTTGCGCTGCCGAGTATGGTAGAATTGTATAATCTTTTAATTCCGGCGTCTGTAGAAGATGTTTAGTTACGCTCAATGCTCTCGCATAGCCTAACCCAGCGTTATCTCTGGCGCGAAGTGATACTTTATCTGCAGTTTCAAAATATTTGAGCGCGCTCTCATCTAAATTCGTAACCCTTGCCATGCTCATTGGCTGTAAATCTGTATGCCCTATAACTTCGATCAAGTCCGCATCATATTCTGATAATGTTCGTAATATTTGGTTTACGATCTCATTGCTAAGTTGACCTTTGAATGACTCTGTAAGTTGAGCGCTGCCCAGTTTAAATGAATAATTTTCTGCTTCAGGCAGTGAAATAATCGGTGGCCAGTTGTTACCAGATTTAACTTTTTCGATTAATTTACTTAATTGTTCTGGCTTTAAACTCTTTGCCAAATCAGTAATGTTATTTGCTTTTTGATTTTGAGGTTGGTTCGTTATGGTATCCCAAATCTCAGCTTTTTCAAAAACTTCCTGAAAATCGTTGGGTGACATTGTGCTAGCAAGTTCAGAATTTTCTACAAATTTAAATAACTCTTCGTCATCCATTTTTGTTACAACTTCATAGACTTCGACTGGAACTGAAGTGTCTTGGCCTAGTGTATCTATATTTTCTTTATATCTTGCGTTCTTGGCAATTAGTATTTTGTTTTCACGTAAATATTCTAAATTTTGGGTTTCTAGGTTTTCATTTATTTTATTTAATTCTTGTATTTCTTCATTTAACGTTGTTAAAAAAAGCAACAAACAAAATATAAACAATAATAATATTTCTGCCATTGTGAGGCCAAATATCACACCTCTGCGGTAACTATTTCCAGTCTCAGCAATTGATGTTTCGTTCATGATCTTCTTCTTAAAAATCTAGGGAGAAATCTTATCTTTTTACTTACCGAGGTTCTTGAATTTTTTTTATTTTCTTCCAATATTTTTATTTTTAAATCTTGCATACCATTTCTTACTTCTTTGATACTCTGATTACTTTCATCATATATTTTTGATCTAAGTTCATTCATTCCAGTTTTAACTTCATCAATTACTTTATTTTCAATGGAATTTGTATGTGAATATTTCTCTGCTAAATTTTGCAATGCTTCTGAAGTTTTTGATATTTGTTTTAGCATCTCCATATTTGCAGATACAATTTCATCATTACTATTTTTGAATGACTTTATTGCGTCCGAAAAGCCTTCAAGCGCGGTATTACTTTGCTCTGCCATACCCAATAATATTTTAGAGTTTTTGTCTGACGTTTCCTTCAAAGATGCAAACATATCCTTACCAGCGCCATCAACATTTTTCTGAACTTCCTCATAACCTTCAGCCATAACTTGCATAGACATCGTTCTAAATTTGGTTAATTCTTTTACGGTATGGTCAAGCTCTCTGGAAACTCTTTTTGTTGCATCAGATAGCTCTACTCTTGATGCAGTTTCAATATCGTAAGGATCTACTCTAAGTTGGTTTAGGGCAACTCTTGAAGCTATACCAATTATTGTACATGTGATGGCTACACCAAAATTTGATAAAACTTTACTCGCTTCATCAACGTAAATTGCAACAGCAAGAGAGCTAAGTGTATAAAGAAACCCCAGATAATACATATTATCTGCTGCTACATCCAGCCTAAGCCTTGTGCCTGGGACTACCACAATAAAGAAAGCATAAGTCAGCATTATCCCAAAAGAGCATGCGACAATGATCTCACCTGGAAGATTAATGTTTTTGGTAAAAGCCAGTAATACCGAGCCGCCAATGGCAAATATAAAAAATAGCGCTGCATGCCTACTTGATGTGAAGTACAGACTTTGTCCTCTTCTTGCCATTATTTTTGACCTATCAAGGGAGTAATACTGAGTGGTGGGTTTCTGTATTTTGAATACCCAAACTCATTTTCGAAAATTTCAAACCACAACTTTTGTAGTTTTTGGGATGATACACCAAAGCGATTTCTTTGGATCTGCCATATTTCTATATCTTCATTATATTTTTTTCCAAATTTCTCATTTGCCCTGCTTCTTTGAAAAGATTTCAAATTTGAATTTTGTACATACATTGAATAGACCGGAGTATTTTCTAGAAGATCCGAAACAAATATAATCTTATTAGTGCCTGCAATGTAATTTTCATTATCAAGTCCAATTGGATCTGGTAGTAATAAACTCAAGTTCTGTAAAGATCCTAAAAGCGGTGACTGCCTTGATTCAAATTTTTGCTCTAAGATTTGATCTATAGCATCGCTCATCTTAGTTTTAAATTGATTGTACTTTTTTCTAATCATCTCTGGATTTGCAGTATAACCGTCGCGAGCTAGTTTCCCCATATCGTTCAATTTTCCTGGATTACAGAGAGTTGCTTTAGGCGTCGGATCAACTCCATCTTCATCCATAGTATAAAGCGAAAGTCTATAATAACGGGGTAGTTCATTGAGAATATCAGATGTTTTATTTTGAATATCCATTTTTGTAACCGAGGATATTTCTTCTGTTGTGTCTAATAGTATTGCAACTGTTGCCCTGGATCCAACTGACGGACACAAATCAGTAGTATTCATATTAAAGCTATTTTCTTTGTTTGAATATAAAAAATAAATGCCAAAGGCTATGGATGCTAAAACCAATAATGCACCTAAAACCATCATGATCTCTCCAAGAGAGCTGGACCGTTTTCGACCCCTGCTTGCACGTCTTCTTCTAGCCATTTTTTTGACTTTCATCTAATTTATCAATTGTATTATATTGCTCGATTGACGCAGAAACTGTATTTAATACATCAGATATTTGATCATCGAGAAGTTTCTTCGCATCAGAAATTTTCTTCTTAATTTTTTTTGTTTCATTAACACTAAAATTTTCACCCGAACTTAATTTCGTTTTTGATAATTTGTATTGCAAATCATATCGCTTGGGTGCGGGTTTAGTTCGTTCAGATTTATTTGCCTCAAAATATACAGAAAATAACACATCAGCTGATCGTTGTAAGTGATCTTGATGTGACTCATAAACTGAAATCAATCTATTTTTGCCTGTTAAAATCTTATCAAGTTCTTGCTGTCTGATAGTTAAATCATCTCCAATCTTTTTTAGAGTATCTTGATAATCTTCTTTAATGTCAGTCACATCCTGAAGCGCAAATTCAAATTCTTCTTTATATTCTTCTTGTTCTTCGTCCCATTTCTCTTGAAGCTTTGAATAACCAGGAAAAATATCAGAAAAAGTTATAACATCTGCCAGCGTGATAGCGGCAAATAATGACCCAACAGCAAATAGAACCCAACTTTTTAATTCCTCTAATTCTAATGGACGTTCCCAAAGTCTTTGTACAACATCATTAGCAGCGCCATTTAAAAAAGTGCCTGAAGTTTCTCTAAAGTGTGCAAGTGCAAGGTTAATAATTAATACGATGGCTATCCAGGCAGCTATTCCCAGCAATCCAATAATTTTCCATATAAAGGCTGGCCTAACTATCTGTTTTATAATGAATATAGTGATTATGACTGAAAACCCTATGTTAATAAATGCAAACGAAAATGCATCAAACGATCCACCAAGAATTCCAGCTGCATTATTCTTGGCCAGGAAAGATCCATTCAAAATTGTTTCTGCGGACACCATGATTATAAGCACTAAGATCCTGAAGAAATTATGTACTGATGACGTCATTTTTGCAGTTCTATATTCTAGGCCATTTTTTTTGCGAAAGTGCGTATATTCTTTCTCAATATCTAAAAGTTTTTTCCTCCTAGTATTCATATCGTTTAATCCAGTTTGGGTTTTATTCTGGATCTCATTAATCACGATTGGACCAACTTGCCTCAATTCTGAAAAATGTCCCTCAAAGTCTAAGTTTGAGATCCTATCACTATACGTTTGAATTTGATTTTCAGCAATTTCATTTGCCACAGTTTTAGCTGCCTCCAAGCGTTCACTTATCTGGCTCTCAACTTCATCTGGTATCTGCGATGATGCAGCAGGTTTATTTTCAGCACCCTTTAAGGTCCCTTTTTTTTCAAGATCTAATTCTTTTGCAACTTTATTGGCATCAAATTGTCCAAAAAGCTCAGTACTAATCTTATAATCATGTTGTGGTGTCTTAAAGTTTTTGATTAATTTTTTCAGTGCGGTCTCAGACATCGTAATAACCTTATCATTTATATTATGACCAAATATGAATATTATATGATACTTTTTGCAGATTTAAAATTATTATTTGTAACAAAATGATATTCGTATAACCTAGATAAATCTAATATAGGAAAAAGTTATGGAAAAAGATATAATGTTTAAATCAAAATACATACTGTTTGTTATTTTTTTAATTATTAACGTTATTGCTTTTTTACCTGCACAGGCAGAAACACCTACGATTGGTTCATATATTTCCAAATCTCAGGTCAATATTTCAAAAGACGAATTAATCCCAGTAGGCACAGAAGTTCAATTTCTTGGTGTAATTACAGTTCCTGAAAGTGTTTCCAAAAGCGGGCAACTTGCGACATTTCAGTATAATTCCAGAATTTATAATGCTGATGCTAATTTGTTTTATTATAATGAAAATATTACCAATTACATGCTTAGTGAAACTGATGTTTACGATGAAGGTACGACAGCCGCAATTTGCACAACTTTTCTTTACCCAGAAGGTAAAGCAGTTGATATCTCCAAGGTAGACTTAGGTTCATTCATAAATATCACTTCTCTAAATAAAATAGTTAATGAATTTAATATCAGGCAACCGGTAAATTTTAACTCTAGATGGCGCGAGGACACTAATTTTTGCATTGCAGGGTTAAAACATTCTACAAATTATGAAATTTCAATTCTTAAAGGGTTACCTGTATCTGGCTTTGATACAAACGGCCCTCTTGCAAATACTTTAAGATTTTTTGCTAGCACTCCTGATAGAAAACCATCAATACAAATAAATGCTGCAAAAAATATTTTACCGACAAACTCAACTTCCAAAATTCCTGTATCTACTATTAATATTAGCAAATTAAACATTGATATTTATGAAATTGACCAGAGGTCTATCACCGAGGTTAATTATTTATTTAAGAACTTGAGTACGTATGACATAAAATACTCATTACCATTTTATGGTAAGAAGGTAGTAAGCAATGAAATAGAGATTTCAAAAACTTTAAATAATGAAAAAAAATTCAATATTGACTTGAATAAATATTTAAAAAAATCAGTGAATGGTGTTTTTGTTGCAATTCTGAGTGACCAAAAAGATGCATACATCAATGCCACAAAATGGATCATGAAAAGTGATGTTGCGATCACATCATATTATGGTGAGAAGACAACTAATTTATTCTTTACAAACTTTCAAACGTCCAATTCAATCAAAAATATAGACATCAAAATATTAGCTAAAAACAATAGAATTCTTTTTGAGGGATCTTCAATAAATGGACATATTGAAGTTTCATCTGCATTATTAAAAGGAATTAATGGTCACGCTCCAAAATATCTAATTGCATCAAATAAAGATTCAAACCTTACTATTTTGCCATTTGAAAACTTAACATCAAAACCACAACAGTTCAAAAATGGATTAATCAAACAGCACAACAAAGACGTCTACATTACATCGGAGAGAGCTTTTTATAGAGCTGGTGAAGTAATAAAAGCCACAGGTATAATTAAAAGTTTAAAACTTGAAGCTTCATCCAATAAAAAAATAATCATTGAATTAATAAAACCTGATGGAACTGTTGATACAAGAGAGGTTATAGAAACAAATAAGTTTGGTTTATTTCTCAAAGATTTTGATATTAAAAAATCATCATCACTTGGCAACTATGAAATACGGGTAAGCGATATTGATGAAACAAAGATAGCGTCACATTTCATTCAAGTTCAAGATTATGTTCCGTTAACTATTGATGCAGAACTTGAGGTGAAGGAACGCAGCCCATCTGAGGATGATTTGTATGAAGTCGAGATTAGCGCAAATTATTTTTCTGGAGGTCCCGCCAATGATCTTGGTGCAGAAATTATCGTTGAGGTAAAAACTACAAACACAATTTTAGGGAACCATTTAAAAGATTTTAAATTTGGTAAAAACGATGCATCAACTTCAGTTGAATTAAATACATACTCAAACCTTACCTTAGACTCCAACGGCAAAGCAAACAAGATAATCAAAACAAAATTTGCTTCAAAGCCAACTGATTTATTGGAGATGCATATAAAAGGCATAGTTTTTGACATAGGTGGCCGGGCTAACAAGGCACAAAAGGTAATAAACTTAAAAACAAATAATAGTTTTGTAGGTATATCATCAAATTTTGGCACTCAAATAGACGATCAAGATATTCCTAGTTTCAAAATAGTAAACGTTGACAGATATGGGAACAATCTACCTATAAATGGTGTTACATATAAATTAGTAAAAGTTTCATATGGATTTGATTGGTATTACGATAATAGATGGCGTTATCGCAAAACACGTTTGAGTAATACATTGGTTGAATCCGGAAATATTACCAATAAAAACTTTTCGTTAAAAACTAAAGCTGATTGGGGATCTTACGAAATTATAGTAAGGAACAGTGACGGATTTGAAACGACTTTTCCTTTCTATTCTGGCTGGGGTTCTAATGCAAAACCAGCAAATGAACCAGAAAATCTCCAGATTAATGTTCAAAAAATTAATTCAAATATTGGCAAATTAAGGGTAAATATACCTTATTCAGGTCGCTTACAAATTATTACTGCATCTAATGATATAATTTCACAGCAAAGCATTGACGTGGAGAAAGGTCCTTTTGAAAAAGAATTCTCTATTCCAGATATTGAGCCAGGAATTAATATTCTAGCAACTCTTATTAGACCGATTTCAACAGGTACAGAACATTTGCCACAAATCGCTTTGGGTACAGCTTGGTTGAAAAACCTAAGCGATGGGCGACAAATCAATAATGATATTGTTGTAAAGAATACTTCGAGGTCAAACGAAACTATTGAAGTAAATTTAATTTCTTCTGCAAAAAATGGATACGCTGTTTTGATGATGGTTGATGAAGGAATTCACGCCATTAATAAATTTAAAAATATTGACCCTCGAGAATTTTTCTACGGCCCTCGTGAGTTAAACATTGGCTTCAAAAGCAACTTTGGCCAATTAATCAAGCAAGATGAAACGCTAAAGACACTAAATGTTGGAGGCGATGAAATGAGGACTAGCGGTAGTATACCAAAATCAGATTTCTTCAAATCAATAGCCGTTAGATCCCCAATTTTAGAAATTGAAAATGGCAATGTTAGTTATGTGTTTGACCGACCTGAAATGGAAGGTCGATTAAGATTAGTTGCAATTACACTAAACAATCATGGATTAGGCTATGCAGAAAAAAATATAACCATAAAAGATCCAATAAGTTTAGATATTTCATTGCCCAGGTTCGTTGCTGTGGGCGATACAACCTATGGAAAGTTAGCTGTTAGATCAAATATTTCAGCAAATAAAGCATCGCTGTTAACATCTATAGATGGGAGAAATAATAATGTTACATTTTCATTATCCAAAGGCCAACAAACCCAAAGTTCAATTGAATTTAAACCTACTGAGGAAGGTAATATTCCAATTAATATCAGTTTGAATTCTAATGATTTATCAACTGTAAGGAATTTTAATCTAGTATCTCGTAATTCTTCATATCCACTCTATGAATATAAATCACTTCAACTTAATCCTCGAAGTATATTTGGAAGAAGCATAACTAATGTTAGACCCTTAGTTACAGAAGATTTTAACCTCAATAAATCTAATGATTTTAATGTCTCGTTATCTGTAGGGCCAAATGCAGGGGCAAACCTTAGTCAAGTCTTGGATTCTTTAAATAGATACCCCTATGGATGCATTGAGCAGGTATCAAGTACTACCCGAGGATTGATAACAAGGGCCATATTTTTAAAATCTGACGATGAGATTAAGAAAAAAATTAACATAGGAATAAATAAAATATTAGCCAAACAAAAAACTTCAGGTGCATTTGGGTATTGGGATAAAAACAGTATGATTTACGATGAATACCAGGCTTACGCAGTTGAAACACTCATAATGGGGCTTGAATACTCTAATAATAAAGCTGAAGTGCAAAAAGCAATTACTGCTAGTCTAAATTATCTTTTTAGAAACTCAATGAGTGACAGACTTACACAATTATATACATATGGGGTTTTAGCGAACGCAGGTTATGAAGTAACCAGCCGCGCTAGATACTTAATTGATATTTTTGCATCTTCAAATAACCTAGATAAACTCTCTCTTGCATATTGGGCATCATCATCTTTAAACGATGTTGGACGAATGAGCGAAATTAATAAAACGTTTAGAGAAATTTTATCTAAAACAAGATTTTCAAAAGAATTAAATAAGGCACACTTAGGCTGGAAAGACACATCTTCCTTTAACTTCAATAAAATGAATATTAGCAAAAGATTTATTCCATTAAAATTTGGATACCTTTTAACAAAATTAGAAGAAACCCATAAAACTCTTCAAACTCAAGAAATAATTGAATTAACCTACAAATATTTAAGCTCAGAAAAATATCGTTCAACATTTGACAATGCAAAGCTAATTCAAATGCAATCTGAAAGAGTTAACAACTCAATAAATCAGAAAATTTATATTGATGGTGTCATGCATGAAATAAACTCAGATCAAGGCATTCCAATAACGATAGAACAATTAAAAAATGGCTTTGAGGTTGAACACTCCAGTAAACCCACTTTAGTTCTAACACTTGAGATAGTGGGGAAAAGGATATCCACAAAACCAATTAATAATGGTTTCATAGTTGAAAAATATATTACAAATACTGATGGGATGCCACTTAAAAAAGATCTAAACAAACCCATTAAATTTGATCAAGGTCAATTATTAAATGTTACAATATTAATCAAAGCAGAAAATAAGAATATCAAGAATGGTCAGTTATTACTTACAGATCTATTGCCATCTGGGTTTGAAATAGAAAGTGAGAATTCTACTTTAAATACACGTAGATGCGATTCAAAAGCATATAAAGATTTCTTAACTAAATCGCTTGAAAATAGAACAGATTATCCCAAGGAAACATATTTATGTGTCAAAAATGACAGCAATAAACCCGGAAATGTCCAATTAATGGATGACAGATACGTTGCACATTTTAATGACAATAATTGGCGATATGGAAGGGATTCATTAATTTCTTACGTTGTCAGGGCATCTTATTCTGGTGAAGTGGTAATTCCAGACGCTCATGTTGAGTTTATGTATTCGCCTGAAATAAATGGCCGCTCATCTATTACTGAAGCAATTGTTGAGGCTAGATGAAATTTAAATTTATTTACCCATTTTTGATATTAATATTAATTTTATCTACGGGATTATTTATTTATGTTTCTCAACCAATTGAGATGGGTCGTAAAAATGATTTTGCATATGCTCTTAGAGCAGAAAACGGAAAGATAATTCAACTTAAATTAACCGAGGAGGGTTATTGGCGTGAGCCAGTAAAGCTTTCTGAAATAGATCCAAAATTTATATCTATTCTTATTGCATATGAAGATAAAAGGTATTTTGAACACATAGGAATAGATTTTGCCGCTATATCAAGAGCCACTTGGCAATATATAACAAATGGTAAGATTATTTCAGGAGCTTCAACCCTAACTATGCAAACAGCTCGACTGATGCATAGAAAATTATCACAGAAAACGATCCAAGCAAAAATTCATCAGATGCTCTTTGCTTTAAGACTAGAATATAATTGGAATAAAACCCAAATATTAGAAACATATTTGAATCTCGCACCCTATGGTGGCAATATTGAAGGATTAAAGGCCGCATCCCAAGCCTGGCTGCAGAAGCCTCCAAATCACCTAACATTCAGCGAGGCCGCTTTATTGGTTTCTTTACCACAATCCCCGGAGAGACGGAGGCCAGATAAATACCCACAAAAAGCATACTTAGCTAAAGCAAAAGTAATTGAAGGCGTAGCTGATAATTTAAAATTATCTTCAGACAATATATTTGAATTAAAAAATGAAGCCATACCAAGTCACTTGTTGCGCCCTAATCAATTGGCTCCTCATCTAAGCCATAGGCTAATTAATAGTAAGCCCAAAATAAAAACCACAATAAATTATGAATGGCAATCGCGCGTCTCACAAATAATGGAAAACTTTACTAATAGGTATCCAGAACCTGTTAATGGTGCGGCACTAATTGTTGAAAGAAGAACAGGTAAAGTACGATCCTATGTTGGCTCATCTGAATATCAAGCAAAAGCTAGAAAAGGTGCTATTAATTACCTCACATCAGTTAGGAGTCCCGGCTCAACCCTAAAACCATTAATATATGCAAAAGCTCTAGACCGAAAAAAAATTGATAGTAATTTTATATTTTCCGATCAACCGATACAAATTAATGGATATGATCCAACAAACTTTTCTGAAGGTTATTCTGGAAAAGTTTCACTTAAAGATGCGTTAATACAATCATTAAATATTCCAGCAGTAAAAGCACTTCAATCAATAGGACCAATTAGTTTTGAAAATAATATACGAAACCTTATAAATAATCCTAAACTTAGTAAAAGAAATGCAGGGTTAAGTTTAGCGTTAGGTGGCTTTTATTTAACTCCTGAAGATCTAATAAATCTTTATTTGGAATTTTCAGATCCCCATAATTCTTCACACTTGGTATTTGAAGAAAATCAGCCAATGAAACAAAATCCGTCTATAGTTTCAAAACCGTCTTCGGATATAATTTTATCTTTATTAACCCAAAAAAGGACAAATGGAAAATTTGTAACTTTTAAAACTGGCACTTCATATAATAGGCAAGATGCTTGGTCAGTTCAAATTACTGACAATCATCTCGTATTAGTTTGGTTAGGCACACCTGATAATGAAGCTACTAAATTACTTACTGGGAAAAAAGCAGCATATCCAATTACACAACAAATTGTGGATAATCTAAACTTTAAAACAGCTCCTCCAATGCATTTAATAACAAAAAACAAAAATCTAAAAAATAAATTAAATAATGTGTGTGAGAAACTAATACAATTTCCAGAGGCCGATGAATGGATAAAATCTGATGATCTTGGAGTAACAGTATCTGGCAAGTTAGGAATAGATTGGTTTTTAAATAGTGAACCCATTATTCCAACTAATGGACGCATTAAATTAACTACTCCAGGCGCACAGAAAATTACTGCAAAGCATTTAAATTGTATAGAAACTGTTAACATTTTTGTGCAGATAAATCCTTAATGAGTAAATTATGTATTATTAAAAAAACTAACCTTTTACGTGTAGGCAGGTATATGAAAAGCTCCATATTAATCGATCTTATAGCTTCAACACACCTAAAGAAATTGAAACTTATTATTCTTTGTATTTTAGTATTTTTATTTTCTAACATTTTTTTTGCAATAAGTGCCGAAATCATTCCCGCATATGACCGAGGCAAATTCGGAAGTTGGAAAGATTTCGATAGTGATTGCCAGAATACTCGTCATGAATTGTTGCAGGAATTATCTTTAGACGAATTCACACTAACGGATAACACTTGTAGAGTCCTAACTGGATTATGGCTTGATCCATATACAAATATGTATTTCTCTGCGAGTTCAGATCTGGATATCGATCATCTTGTTCCACTAAAATATGCATGGACCAGAGGCGCATATAACTGGCCAAAATCAAAACGAGTTAAGTTTTCAAATGATGAGAGCAATTTGTTTGCAGTTAAAAAAAGTGTGAACAGACAGAAGTCTGCTATGGGGCCAGCAATGTGGCTGCCACCGAATGATAATTTCAAGTGTGAATACATCAAATTATTTCAGGGAATAGTAACAAAATACGACCTAAGACAAGCCGTTGATGAATTGTCAGAAATTGATATAAAAATGGACAAATTTTGCGTGAATTAGGGTGTTTTATTAATTAGAAATCAGCTGAAATATCAATAACAAATTGACGTAATCCATTATCAAAGTGTAATGTAATTAATTGATTATTTTTTGAAAATTCAACGCGATCTAAATATGGATCTGAAGCGACTTCATAGTATCCAACAAAACTTCCATCTATCTTATAAATACTGATAAAATATTTCCACTCAATATTTTAAGGCAACATCCCATAAAATTATTGCTTTCATAAACACTATAAAAATTTTCACCTCTTTTCGAAATAATGAAATATTTTATTTTCCCATGCCC
>Ga0209632_10003659_pt1 | contig 13933 bp, 6 predicted proteins | sample COG_10_FD_184754 | JGI IMG/M metagenome (GOLD analysis project Ga0209632, IMG submission 184754) | Pelagic Microbial community sample from North Sea - COGITO 998_met_10 (SPAdes) (version 2) | ecosystem: Environmental > Aquatic > Marine > Neritic zone/Coastal water | place: Helgoland, sampling... | reverse complement strand
AATGCACCAGTATTATTAACCGTTACACTCATTACATCTGTATCATTATCATAACTAAGATCGCTTAGAGATAAATTGGCTGCGCCATCATTCACTTCAAACTCAGCAACTCCTTCAGAACCTTCAAACATGGTGTAAAATAAGAAGACTTGAGTTTCATTTGTTGCAGATAAAAAAGTACCATTCCAACCATCACCATATGCATCAAAAGCATTTAAAGAATAAGTACCATCTACTAGTACTAATTCTAGGTTTTCAATTGGAGAACCACCCGCAGCAACTTCAGTTCCAGCCGCATCAGTCATAGTCCAACTAATTTCAGAGTCCCAAGCACCACCACCAGCATTAATGACAACAGTATTTGTTCTAGAACCTGTCTCTGCAATATAATCTGGATTAACTCTGTACTGGTTCAAATGAACTTCTTGATCTTCTGGATGAAGAGCTGCTTTTTTATCAGCAGCATATTGAGCTCTAGCCTCTCTTTGATTATTCATTTCATTAAGAGATAAAGCCGGAGTTACCGCAGCTTCCCACGCAAGATAAACATTATCCATACCAGCTTCAGCTGTCAGGTTCTGTGGAGTTACAGGATACAATACTTCTTCCATTGTCCATGCAAAACCTTCAGGTGACCAATAATCAGTCCAATGTACATAATAAGACTCACCAGCAACAACATCAAGGACCATAATAGATGACCACTCAGGTGATCCACCTTCATCATCGCCAAAACCTACTTCTACTAATGCATCACATGTACCAGTATAACCGTACACTTGTGTATCTACACCACCACCAACAGAAGAAATCGTAGCCGTTCCTGTGAGTGAAGCTGTAAATGTGTACCATGCTGGTGCACTTGGAGCAGTATTAGCCCCAGCTACAGCGGCAAGCGGGCTTGCACAATCATAGCCAGTATAGTAGCATGACCCATCATCTAAAGTAGCTGTTGCATCATAATTTAAAGCCTCTGGATCCATACAACCTAAAATATCTGTTGCTTCACCTACTTGTAAGCCACCTTCATAAGGCGCACCACCAGATAAAAGAACAGTACCATCATCGGCAAGCATTTCCCATGAGACTTCGGTCATATAACTACCACCACCACAGGTAATAGGATAATAAGCATCCGCAAGACATAAATCAAAGCTTGCAGAGACACCATTATCTTGAACACCATCTAGTGTAAAAGTTAAATCACCAACGGTAAGTACATTGCCATTCCATGTGTCACCATAAGAATCAACTATATTTAATGTCACTGGGGTAAGATCACAAACAATTACAGCTTCACATGTTTCAGCAGCTGGAAAAGGACAAGTTGTACCTAGTGGATTTGTATCAACATCATACGGATTATTATTTTCCGTGTCATCCGAACAATTAGCGCCACCAAGAGTCCAACTTGTTATATCAAAAGTAGCAGAAGCAGTTCGAGCATCACAATTTCTAAAAGCCCATGAATCTACATAATCCCAAGCTTCACCTGTGCCGTCAGTATTTAAATCACCAAAAAGATCAGTAACAACACCATTGTGAAATAATTCAATAGCGTCATCACCATTTTGACTGATGTCACTACTCGCTTCTAAATAAGAATTAACGGGAAAAGAATCGCCGAAATACGCAGCATAAGCAGCAGCATCTCTTACAATCCAAACAACAGTTCCAGAGTCAAGAGGGATATCAGGAAACGTATATTCCTGTCCATCTGTTCCACCGCCATTGTTTGCAACACCAATTCCGTACCAGCTTAAATCTTCAATATCATTCATCGCCTGAACGATAACAGCTTTACCCGTAGAACCAGCAGATGGTAGATCTAAATCTAAAACACCCGATAATACAAGATTAGGTTCACCTGGAAGAGCTACATGAAGTCTATCTGCGATTAAGTTATCTACATAAGCAGATCCACCACCGTCAGCATCTTTCTTTACAGTGAAACCCATTTCAATATGAAACGCATCGGCAGGTACAGTTGTCGTAACACTATACTCTGTCCATTCGTTGGCCGTAGTATTTGAACCAAGTAAATATTCAGACTCGTCCATAAATAGGAAATGCTCCCACCAAGGTCCCTGAGTACCATCATCGTTAATGATTCCAGGACCAAAATATTTAGCAACTAATTTGGCATGTGTTCCTTCACCAAGTTGATCATCAGCGTGTGTCATCATATTCGCTGACAATTCAAATGTCTGACCAGCTATTGCAGCTGCGTCAGCGCCTTCAAAAACCTTAAAGATATTATTCTCCATTCCGGTCCAAGAAGCCCACATTTTAAAAGCTTTTTCTCCGGCATATGCTGTAAAAAGAGCATCAGAGTTATAGATACCTTCGCCAGTAGTTGCAATTGCATAGTCATAATCTGGATAAAAACCCCAGGTTTCTGTTCCCGCTTCAAAACCAGCATTGTGGAATACATTATTCTCACTAGTGTCTATTGTCCAATCTAGAGTTAAGGCAGGATTGACACCAATATTCATTATCGCACCGTTACCATAGCCATCGTATATGAGATAACCATCAGAATTATAGATACCATATTGGATTTCACTAGCCCAGCTAGTATTAATCGCAAAATTAGTGGTTACGTAGTCATAGTCATCAGCATCAAAAAGAAAGCTATTAATGTCTGAATCAACCGTTAAACCAGCTGCTATTGAAACTCCATTTAAATTAAGATCTAAAGTAGATCCATCCCAACCATCGCCATATAAATCCTGCATATATAGCTCATATGATTCTGTTCTTACTCCGGGATCTCTAAAAAGAGGTAAACCAAATTGAACAGGATCTCCTTTTTGGCGCAGGACTACATCATTATTAGCATGTATAGAGACACCAAAAGAGAGGATAATTAATGTTATTAACATTTTTTGCATTCTAAACCTCCAAGTCTAGTTATATTGTGTACTATTTTTACTATTACGGTAGGTATGTGAAATTGTATATATACAGAATAGACAAAAAAAACTACCCTAGTGAATACCAACTAATATAATAATCGTAGAATGATAGATCAAGATTAATTGTTGGAAAGTGATGAAAAGCACATTGGGGTAAAATTAAACCCCAAGAAATGGCATAATAATAAAATAAGTGAGTAAAAGAATAAATAGGATTGATAATAGATTTAAACCAAATCCTGCTCGAGCCATCTGAGGAATTGTAAGTTCACCGCTCGCAAGAACACTCGCATTAGGACCCGTTCCAGAAGGCAACATAAAAGCACATGATGCAGCAATCGTTGCTGGAACCATAAGTAAATACGGATGAAAATTACCCGCTTCAGAAACTCCCGCAAGGACTGGAAGAAAAACTGCTGTCGTAGCTGTGTTAGAATTTACCTCTGTAAGAAAAACCATCGCCGTAATAACAGCAATGATGATTGCGATTGTTGGAATTCCATCCAGAACAAGACTTTCACCAATCCATTGGACTAAACCAGAATTTTTAAATGCCGATGCAATGGCTAGTCCCCCACCAATAAGCAGTGCTATAGCCCATGGAATATCTTGGGCATCTTTCCATTCAAGGAGTCGTAATTTTCGGCCATCGCTATTTACTCTACCACTGGATACAGAGAACAAAGCGACAGCCGCAAAGAAAGCGACTGTTGAATCTTTCACAAACCCACTCACCCCTAGTAGAGTTGACCACCAATCTCTAAAGATGAACCCCATTGCATAAACGATTACAATGAACAAAACCTTTTTTTCTGCGGATGAGAAATTCCCGAGATCCTTATATTCCTTATTAATAATATTTGAACTACCTTGCAAGTCACCAGAAACACCAAAAAAACGAACTAAATATATCCAGGCAACGGGTAAGAAGATTATGACAAAAGGGATGCCAATTTTTAACCAATCGGTAAATAATAAGTTTGGTAAATCAGGTAGAAGTTCTTGAGATGTACTCACAAAAACTAAGTTTGGAGGCGTCCCTACTAATGTTCCAGTACCGCCAATGCTCGCTGAATATGCGATAGATAACATTAACGCTGGTCCAAAGCGTGATGTGTCAGCACCTAACTCTTTTTCCCTTGAAAGAATAGCAAGCCCTATAGGAAGCATCATTAAGGTTGTAGAATTATTTGATGTCCACATGGATAAAAAAGCCGTTGCAATCATAAAGCTCAACATTACTTTTGTTCTACTTGTCCCAATAGATTTAATAGTTTTAAGAGCGATGCGTTTATGAAGATTATTTGTCTCTATCGCTTTTGCAACAAAAAAAGCACCCAAGATTAGGAGTACTATATGGTGACCATAACTAGCTGCAATTTGTTTAGAATCAAGGACACCTAATAAAGGAAATAGAACAATCGGAATAAAAGAAGTAGCAAAAATTGAGATTGCTTCGGTTACCCAGAAAATAGCCATAAGTAATGAAACTGCAGCAGCCTTCATACCTAGAGGGTTCATATTTTCAGGAGGTTCTAAATTAATCAAGACAAAAAAAACAAAGAGACCAAGAATAAAACCAATTTTCTGCTTAGTATTCATTCTCTACAGTTCTCCAAAAAAATAATCACATGCATGAGGGGCTAAATTAAAATTGTCATGTCCTACGCCTGGAACAATTATTAAATCCCAATCAAATTTAGCATTTAACTCTTTCGATTTTTTACTTGCTTTTGTATAAAGATTTTTCCCTCTTGTAAGACAGCTAAGCCCCTGCTTTTTAGCCATTAGGCTATTACTAAGGGGTTTAGTCCTAGGTCCAGTATCATCTTCCCCAAGTAAAATAGCCATCTTACTTTCAAGCCAAGTTAAAACATCTTTATTCTTTATTTTAGTATTTTTTAAACCAAATGGAAAAGGAATTTCATAATCGGGTAAAGTAACAAAAGCTGGGTTAGCTGAAACCGCTTTTATAACTGGAGCATCTGGCTTAAATAACATAAATCTATGAACAAATCCACCTCCTGCTGAGTGACCAAATAAGTAAAACTTTTCAGAAGTAAAACCATACTTCTTTTTAAAATCATTAAAAATGGGTTCAAGGACATTAAATAACCATTTTCTTTCATCTACAAGTTCGCCACTTTTATTAACGACATTACCGGCATTATATGAATATTCGTCTGGGAAGATTTTTTTACTTGCTCCAATGGTTATTACGGAAAAATTATTTTTTTTTGCAAGGTCTAGCCAAGAGCCATGGAACCTCTGTGCATCTCTAGATGCCCCAGGAATAACAATTAATATAGGCGTCTCTCTATTTGCTTTTGGTGGTATATATGTTATTACATCGATTGGGTCACCTTGCCATTTCGTAAAAACATAACCCCAGGGTGGGTTTATTTGCTCTATATATTCTTCTGAAAAAACTGTACAAAACAAAACTGTAAAAGCAATTAAAATACTTTTAAAAGGGATCATTCTCTAGGCGATCATATATACCAGCGTTTTGCGGACATTTTGGATTGGAGGATTTTTCCTTTTCCGGATACAATAGTCTTCTTGGAACACCAAGACCATTATCCGTAGACCCGCATTCAGTACTATTATTCGCAGAGTCAATAAATTTTGGGTATCCCGTTCTTCTCCAATCACTCCAGGATTGAATATTAAGAAAAAGAGCTTTGTATTTTTCATTCATTAGAGCTGCAATAAGAGTATCTCCAGAGATATTTTCATAGCGAGGTATAACTGCGCTGGCAAAACCACGTCCCCTCCAAACTTGCTCTATGCCATCGAGGGTCTCATTTAATGTTGACAAAGCGATTGCTTCATTACCAAGTTTAAAGTGACACTCCGCAATAATAAAATTATTTTCATACCAAGTAACAAATTCAGGACTCCATTGCATCCCATAATGGCCAGTAATATTGAGCATAGAAGCATTTTGTACTGAATCCCCAGGACTAACACCAAATATTTCAGAGGGTCCATTTCCTAAAAAGTAAATATTTAAACGACTATCATTATCTCGTTCTAGCATATCAACCAGTAATTTACCCGCTCCCATATAATCAGAATTTGAAAGAATAAATTGAAACCATATACTTCTCTCAGCAATAGCCGATCCATGAAGAGAAGTCCAATCACCAAGACCCGAAGGATCTAGAATACCCAACTGAGCTTCTTCAAGTGCAAGTTGATAGTATGAATTGTCTACTTCTGCCCAATTTAAGTAGATTCGACTTTTGAGTGTATGTGCCGCAGCAATCCACTTTCCAACATCAGCGCCAAAGGTGAAATCATAGTCCGAAGGTAAAGTAAATATTTGCCCTTTTTGAAAATTTAGAATAGCGCTATCGATAAGATCTAAAACCGCAAAATGGACCTGTTCCTGAGAGTCAAATTTTGGTACTGAAAAATTTGGATTCGCAGCTTGCGAATACGGAATACTCCCCCACAGGTCAGCAGCTGTTGAAAAAAGCAAAGCTTCCCACATTTGAGATATACCTAATAGGATATATTTCTCTTGAGACTCTGCTACTTCTTGAGTGGTATTTAAATCAACCAATCCGCCTGTTCCGTACATGGCTGTCCATCTTCCGTTAGTATTAACATCAATTGGGTCGCAGTTGTAGTCTCTATAATAATCTGTTTGAAGGCCAGACATTTGCTGCATTACCATGGAAACTGCTCTATTTAAATATCCTTCCATTATACCGTATATAGTAACCTGAGATCCAACAAGAAGAGCTTCGGCTGAGACAACAGAAACATCATCGACTTCATTCGGGTTTTGATCTAAAAGAGGTCCTGATAAAAAGTCATCACAACTAGATAAAAAGATAAAATTGAAAAAGAATAATAGTTTATAACGTTTCAACATAATCACCAACTTAATTGTAGAGCCATATTTGCTCGCCATGTTTGAGGCTGGTTAAAATAATCTTCACCTGAAATTCTATCTTGATACATATTCGTTTCAGGATCCCACCCACCATAATTTGTCCATGTCTTTAAGTCCTGAGCGCTAAACCTAACAGATAAATTAGGATTGTTTAAATAGCCTGTTTTTAATTTTCCTAAATTATAGCTCAAGGCAATTTCTCTTAATTTTATGTAACTCGCATCTTCAATATTATTTATAACATCTGTATTTCTACCCATAAAGTTTTCGTACATATTTTGAGAATAAACAATTATTGTATCTTGACCCGGCCCAATAGCTTTATGACCATGATTTATTAAATCTTGGAAGGTACCTTTACCCCATTCAGTGCTGACCCCATCTTCATATCCAAACCAATCAGGGTTATCAAAATCAGGATGATATCTTTTGTCTGTATCTCCATGAGTACCCCATTCATATAATGAGTTTTTAGTATAATTAGCTATGTGACCACCAATGCTAATATCCAACAAACAACTTAATTTTATTTTTTTACCTAAGCTCACCTCATTAAAAAAACTTCCAGTCCAATCAGGGTTTGGCGCATAACCAGACCAAATCTTTTCTGAATACATAATGGGTAAACCATTTTTACCAATGTATACATCATTTTTCCCCCAATTATATTCAGGAATAGTATCAATTCCAACATTAGGAGTATTTATATCTAAATCATGATCAATGGAAAGACCATGACCAAACCTAGCCCAGGTTAGAACCTTAAACTCTGCATATTCATGACCTGGGGAAACCTCACTAAACTTTGCTATTCCACGACTTGGAATAAGGTTAGCATCCAATGTTTTGGCCATATTTCCAGTCACCCCATTCATTTCAAGAACTGTATTTTTATTAGAGGCATAAATAAATTTTGATTCCCATTTTAACTTTTGCTTATCTAAGACCCTGTAATCAAATGTAACCTCTAAACCTTTGTTTTGTATGGAGGCGCCATTCGCAGTCATCTCATCTGCTCCTGTGGATGGTATGACGTCAATATCATATATTATATCACTACTTATAGCGTTATACATAGTCATCGATACCCCCATAGATCCATCAAAAAGAGAAAGATCAGTTCCAAATTCATATTCATCCCTTCTTTCAGGTCTTATTCTGAGGTTACTGACTTCATCATCAGAGCGATAACCTGTTACGCCATTATAATTAAGACCTAGTGATACCTTTTCACCTACAGAAAAAAGTGATGGTGATGTGTATCCCGAAAAGATAGCATAAACTCTTGGCTCCTCACCAGCTTGACCATATGCAAACCTTAATTTCCCAAAGCTTAAAAAACTTGGTGCGTAAGATTTAGAGAATTCCCAAGCGGAACTAAACTTAAAAAAATTATGGCGTCTGTCTGCTGGCCCAAAAGTAGATGAACCATCATTTCTTATAGCACTTGTAATATAAAATTGATCTAATAGATCCATTGAACCTTGTATAAAAAAGGACTCAAGATGCACTAATGATAGGTATTGATCAGCGCTTAAAGATGAATAGTTTTCTATTTGGTAATAATTAGGAAGAACTTGCTGTTCACCAGTAGTCTCAAATCTTTTGAGAGACCGACTATTCAAATTATGTCCAGCTACGAGCTTTAATGGTAACTTATAAAGTTTTTTTAAATCCATTGATAAAGTAAAATGCGAATCCCATTCTTGATCAAGAATATCTTCATGAATATACCGACCAATACCTCCACTACGATATGTACCTGTCGGCATAATATCATTTCTTTGGTCTAAGGAAAAATCTGTTCCTAGAATATAGTTTAAGTTTAGCCAGCTGTTAATATTGTAACGGAGCTTGATGTTACCAAAAGCTCTTTCGACTGATTGAGTTTGAGATAATTCATAAAGGACCCAGTAAGGGTTATTCCATTTATGATCGCCATCTCTGCTTTCCGGATATGGGTCTGTAGAGCTTCTATGGTATTGGGTGGAAGGATCAAGATAAGGACGTAAGTTAAAATCAGGAGGAGTACTTAATAATCCCTTGGCTAAACCATCGGTACTATGGGCTCTTATAACCTGATTTCCGTAAACATTTGCATAAGACATACTAGCCGTTAATGTCATTTTATCTGTAAGGAGATGACTTCCTTTTACCCTAAATGTTTTTCTCAAAAAATCAGAAGGAACATCTCGCGTTGGTTCATGTCCAAAAATAGTACTAACTGTCTTTTTATATTCATTAAATGTTTGCCAATGAGCTCTTTCATAACTCTGGCTCATAGAAAAATAAAAAGTGGTTTTTTCATTTCCACCTAAAGCTGAAATAGATTGTTCATAATTATTCCCTATTTCAGTTATATCCTCAACATGGTTATAAACCTGATTAGTTTCCCTGTTAGAATCATACCATGGAGCATCTTTCACATTTAAAACTTTCCCCCAAGAATATGAATTTCCACCAACAAAATCTCCACCGTCTCCTTGTCCAAATCGTTGTTGAAGCGGGTATATCTTATTCATACCGCTTATTCCATAGGTCATTTTATAATTAATTTTTGTCTTGCCCGTTGTTCCTGATTTTGTCGTAATTAAGATAACTCCATTAGAAGCTCTAGAACCATATATTGCAGATGCAGCAGCCCCTTTTAAGACTTGAATCGACTCTATATCATCCATATTTATATCAGCCATTCTACTTGATGATTCGGGGTGCCCTCTTTCACTAGTTTCTCTCCCTCCAGAGTCAATCGTTCTTGTACTAATTGGACTACCATCTAAAATAACTAATGGTTGAGACCCACCAGATATAGTTCCAGTACCACGAATTCTAAAAAATGCATTTGTACCGGCATCTCCACTTGTTTTTCGAACTTCTAGGCCAGAAACATTCCCTCTCAATGCCGAAACTAAACTTACTTCGGGTGAGTTTTCAATTTTTTCTTTCCTTACAGTTTCAATGGAGACACCAAGCTTTCTCGTTTCTTGCTGGACGCCTATTCCCGTAACGATAACAGACTCCAATCGCATAACGTCGGCTTTTAAATTAAAATTAATCTGGTTGGTATTTTTTATAATATCTTTCAACTTAATAGTATCAACCTTACTTATATACCCAATATAAGAAGCCTTTAAAAATAAAGTATTGTTATCAAACAATGTATTGGGTAATTCAAGCCTAAAGGTTCCATTTATATCGGTAGCGGTACCCAATGAAGTGCCTAAAACACTTACATTAGAACCAATTAATTCCAGTCCAGATTCACTTAGAACTTTTCCGTTTACAGTAATTAAATCTACACCAAATAGATAGCTATGTATAAAAAGGTTAAATAATAATAGTAAATATTTCATGAAATATTTTAAAAAATCGTATTAATGTAGTTAAGAAAAATAGGTGATGAGTAACTATTTGTGGAATGACCAACATTAGGGATTACATTAAAAGAATGTTGATTAGAAGGATGAATAGAATCCATATAAGTCTTGAAATTTATATTTTTATCATACCTATTTGTTCCAAGTATTTCGTACTGACATCCAGGAGTAATTCCAGACGTTTGATTATCATCTTCGCCAATAAAGTAAACAACCTCATTCGAATGAAAATTATTTTTCAAAGTTTCTTTACCAAACAGATCCATAAAAGGATTTAAGCTTTCTAAGCCGTAGGGCCAATCATTATAATTATCACAATTATTTAAAATGGATAAGGTACCATCAGCTTGAAGTCTCGACGATTCTGAGTGTAAGAAATACTGATTATTCACAACTGAAAAATGGAGGTTAACATCATTCCATAAATTATTTGTTTTTGATCCGGAATAAAGATGGACAAAAGCTGCGCCAGAGGAATGACCCGAAATTAAAATATCGGTAAGCTCGGGAAAGTAACTTTTATCACTTAGTCTACTGATTAATGAATCTATTACTTCAAAACTACTTATACTTAAATTATTAAGCATGTATGATTCCATCCCCCACTTCCAAGATGTTGAATTCCAATACCAATCTTTTTCTGTCTTTTGCTCATAAATAGTTCCAAACTTTGGAGCGATAATCATTACATCATCTTTTAGACCTTGTGAAGTAAGGACCGATATCATTTTATCAAAATAATCATCGGCATTTCTACTATTGCCGTGAACACTGATAACAGCCCCACTTACGTTTGATATAGAATCAATACGAAAGGATGAAAAGAAGTTAAAAGTACCATGTTTTATATCTAATTGATTAGAACAATCATCTAAAGCAGCTAAACACGGGTAATCAATAGACTGATTCGTATTACCGGATAAATCCGTAACACTAGTAGAGTCATCGCAACATAGACCTAAAAAAGAGAATAGAATAGATAAAAAAAGTATTCTTAATTGAATAAACAATTACTACCTTAGAAGAATTAGCTTTTTCTTGTGCGTTATATTTCCAACGACCAATTTATAAAAATAGATACCGGATGCGACTTCTCTTCCCATACTATCCTTTCCTATCCATGAAACTGAATGATTTCCTGGACTTAAGTGATGGTCTACAATAGTAATAACCTCTTGTCCGTTTAAATTAAATATTTTTAATACCGCTTGGTCTTCATTTGATAATGAAAACTTAATCTCTGTTTTGGGGTTAAATGGATTAGGATAATTTTGCTCTAATTTTACTTTCTGAGGAACTAAGTCAGAACCTAAAGAAGCTAAAGTACAAAAATAATTATGATTTCCACAAAAAATCAGTGCATCAATTGATGCATCGGGACCCTCTGGCATATCTCCAGGCGCTGGGCTTAAAGCACCCGATATTGGCGTCCATTCACCAAGATTTGAAGTCGTAGAATCACAGCTAAGATTGACACAACCTCTTGAAGTATTCCAATCTCCTCCGTTACCACCACAAACATCCATATTCCTTGATAGTATGTAATACCTCGTTGCTTCTGAAACACCACTAACATCCCAGCCTAATCCAGGATCATTTTCAGCATAACCTATTGCATCTAAAGTCAATCCCATTTTTAACCATGCCGTAGTGTCATTAGATAAAGACTCGGGAAGATAACCAATATGAGTAATCTTAAAACCATCATCTCCATTATGTTTTAAAAAATCATCAGGGTCAATAAAATCAGCACAGTCCTGCAAGGCTTGATCTGAAGCAGAGCGAGTTACAACATAAGTTGTATTTGGAGGCAGTATACCTTCCAACCTGACCCAACTTGATTCCATCCAATGACTACCATTCTGAGTTCTTCTTAAAATATAATTAGACAGATCAATAGGCTCTTCTTTCGGATTATATAATTCTACAGCAGCATTATAAACAGGACTTGACCTATGCCCTATATACCAATCGCTTATGAAAAGATCTTTATATGTATCTTCATTACTTGTTGGGTCTTCACTAATAAAAAAGTAAACTAAAAAAGGACCATTTCTTGATGACTGTTCGAAAGTCCCATCTGATGATTTTATATCCCAGTAAAAGAATCCATCTTGTAGATTTTCTTCAAGAAGAGTCTCATATACATCCTCTAAAATTATTTCTGTATTATTCATGGTTAACCCGACAGTTTCAGTTGGGTCACTCATTGATGCAGATAAACTTGTTATAAAATTGTATGAAACAGCCCCCCCATCTGGATCTTCTGAAATATTCCAGGTAGCAGAAATTGTACCAGTCGGATTATTTGGATTGATATAAGCCAGCGTGTAATCATCCGGTCCCAGAAGATCAAACTCTGAAGGTGGTTGATTGAGTCCGCCAGCTTCATCTGAAGCTATTTGTATTAGAAATGGACCATTACCAGAATGCGTTGTATCGTATAAATCTGTCACATTCATATCCCAGTAGCATACGAGTGTATTGTTTGGGCCAATAATATCATAGATTGTTTGATAATCAATGGATATCTCTAGTTGATTCTCAATGACCTCAGAAAGTATAATATCACCCGAAGTAGTAGACAAATTAAAAGTATATAACAGATCATGACCATCTGGATCATATGATTCCGACCACATCACTGTTAAAATTTCAGATATATTATCGCTATTAATATTTAGATGTGACTGAGTAACAGGAGTTTGAAGTGAAAAAGTTCCAGGAGGACCATTTGGTGCATTAAGACAAAGATACTGATGTCCTCCACAAATCACCTGCATGTCTGAAGATGCATCTTGAATCTCAGGTTCTGGATAAAGAGATCCATTTGGGTCGGCTTCGGTGCAGTTTATAACCTCCCATTCGCTCAGCGCATATGAAGTTTCCGAGCAACTCTCGTCAATACAGCCTCGCGATGCATTCCAATCTCCAGAATTCCCGCCACAAACATCAAACTTTCTTTGCAGTATATGATATCTTGTTGCTTCAGGGGTTCCAGAAGCATCCCAAGCACTACCAGGGTCACTCCCTGGAACACCAACAGCATCTAAAAGTGTCCCGTTCTCAATCCAAGATGTTGTATCATCACCGAGTCCGCCAATATAAAAGACACCAAATGCATCATCTCCATTTTGCTTTAAAAAAGCATCTGGATCAATATATCCAGCAGGTTCCCCTCCAGCAAAAGTACGATTTGCACACTCAGTAACAGTAGGATCTGCAGAAGCTCTAGTAATTGAAAAAGTTTGACCTGGTGGTATAATTCCAGGAATACGTAAAAAATGATCTGGATCTGTTGAAAGCCAACCTGAACCATTCTGCGTTCTTCTAAATACGTAATTGGCTAAGTTTATAGTGTCTTCTTTTGGATTATATAATTCAACTAGATTATTATATACACCATCTCCTCTCCATCCTATATACCAATCGCTTATAAAAACATCAACAATTTGAGAGAATGAGATTGAAGTAAAAAAGAAAAGTTGACAAAGTAATTTAGAATTTTTCATAAATAATTTATTTTCTGGTTATTCAATATTCACAAATATATTATACATTAATATAATAATAACATCTTTTTTGTTTGTTCAATGGTTGGTGTTTTGATTTTAAAAAAATAAATCCCAGAAGCAACTAGCATTCCTGAATTATTCCTACCATCCCATTTCACGTATTTTTCACCTTTAGATTCGGTTTTATTTAAAAGAGACTTAACAAAACCACCACTC
>Ga0209632_10003654_pt1 | contig 13939 bp, 19 predicted proteins | sample COG_10_FD_184754 | JGI IMG/M metagenome (GOLD analysis project Ga0209632, IMG submission 184754) | Pelagic Microbial community sample from North Sea - COGITO 998_met_10 (SPAdes) (version 2) | ecosystem: Environmental > Aquatic > Marine > Neritic zone/Coastal water | place: Helgoland, sampling... | reverse complement strand
AAATGTTATAAATAAATTTAATGAATTATGTAGTGAATATAGTAATGTTATAGATAGGGATAAAGTATTTCCTATATTTTTAGATTTTATTGAACACAATAAAAAAAAGAAATGGCCTAATTCAACAAATATAGATTGTTTGTGGTGTTGTCATGAATTCGATAGTTTTCCATTCGGAATTCCTATTAAGAAATATAAAGATACTTTTTATATGTTTGGTAATTTTTGTAGTGCTGAATGTGCAGCATCTTATAATTTTGATAATAATGATAGTTGTGAATCATATGAAAGATACAGTCTAATAAATTATCTATATAGTAATGATAAAGAAATAAAGGTAGCGGGACCACGATTATCATTAAAAAAATTCGGTGGACAATTATCTATAAAAGAATTTCGTAAAAATAATAATATTTATTCAAAACAATATAAATTACTATTACCACCTATGATTTCTCTAATACCATTGGTTGAAGAAGTAAATTTAATAGATAATAAAATAAGTATTGATAATAATGATAATTTATTCAATATTGATGATAGTGAACTAAAACTAAAAAGAACAAAACCATTACCGGATTCATTTAATACTTTAGAAAATTGCATGAATTTGAAATTGGTATAAAATCAAATTATTATTTCTAAATAATAAATATGGCTATAAATCAATTATTTATTAATAAACCACCAATTGATATATTATTTACTGTTAGCTTATTATTTGGTATAGATATTAATAATTTAGAACAAAAGTATACATTTACTAAACAAGAATTAGTTGATATGAATTTTAAAGAAAATTATGAACAAATAATAAATTTGCTTGATGACTATTATTTAAATTGTAAGAAAAAAATATATCTTCACACTATCAGTGATAAAAAATGTATAACTATTTTAAGACAATTATTAAAACTTTATAATTATTCATTAAAATCATATGAAAAATATAGCAATTCCAAAAAATATATCGTGTATTCTATAATACATAATAAGATTGATTCAACAGAAGCAATTGATGGTATTATTAACTTTGATTAAACAAATTTTTTATACAACTATACTAAATTAATTCCCATTCTAATAGAATTATTAATTATTTTCAAATAAACAATTATAATCTAAAATTATAATTTATCATAACTATCACTGCGATAGAATGTCTCTACTCTTAAAGACACTAATATATATTATTATATTTTTATTTTTTTTACGCGTCATATTTAAATAATATATATATTTATGAAGGAATTAATTGATTTTATAAATCAAGAAAAAATAAATAAAAAAGTAAACCCTAAAAAAGTATTAACCTATTTTAATAAATGTATATCGAATTCACTTATTGAGTTAGATTGTAAACTTGATAAAGTTGAAAATAAATATAATTCTATTGTTGCAGGTCTTAATATGATATTTAATATATTTTTCATAATAATTTTTTACAGCAATAATATCAAATTAACAATATTTCTTGTAGAAAGATCAATATTATTGTATACTGAATTTATTATTATGTCACAAGATAAGAAAATAATAGATGATATTTGTTTCACACCAAATATAACTGATGCTATTTCATTTTCGTATAAAAAAACTATAGGACCTTTAAAAATTAACAAGCTTAATATCAAATATAATTATTCGTATATAAAGGATATATCACTCATTATAAAAAATGTATTAATACATTACTACACACATAAAAAAAATATAAAAGATATTGAAGATTATTTAAATAATCTTGAAGTTAAACTCTTTGAGTTATTTAATAAATTAGACAAAACTAATCATATTTTCTTAATAAACTATATTAATAATGTTCTTCAAGATAATACAGAACAAATATTTGATACTATAGATATATTGATTAAAAAGCTTAATACATATTTTGAATTAAATGATAGTACTAACAATTTTCAGTCTTATGCAGCTTCTATTTCATAACCAGTAATAGTATTAGTAATTATAGGTATATTAGTTATTTTATATAAATAATAAGGATATATTCCGTTTTTATTTAATTCGGTTAATTCTTTAGGAGGTATTTGAATTATTGCTGTCGCTCCTGCATCTTCTTCAGCCTTCTTCTTTGCTGCTCCTGCCTCTTCTTCAGCCGTCTTCTTTGCTGCTGCTGCTGCTGCTGCTGCTGATGCTGCTGCTGCTGCTGCTTCTTTTTTACATTCTTTTGTACCTTCATTTTCTAAACATGTAGTACAATAAGGATGATATATATTTTCATTTGTTATAGGATAACAATTAGTGTCAGGATTCGCTGCTCTCTTTATGCATTTAAGTTTATCTGTCGAATGTGGATTATTTAAACATTTAGAACAAATAGGATTATATGTATCCGCATTACATAATTCATTAAATCTCTTACATACTGGTTTCATTTTATTTTCGGGGTTTGCACAATAATTAGCATCAACATATGTTGTACCTAATTGATTTTGATTAATTAATTGACCCATTGAGTCTCTACCCATTTGGCCCATTTGGCCCATTTGGCCTAATGTTTCTGCTGTTGGTTGTATTATAGGTGCAACCGAATTATTAGTTTCTGTTGATGAAACCTGTGTTTGTTCTATGTTAGAATTAGATTCTCTGTTATAATTAGATTCTCTGTTATAATTAGATTCTCTTTTAGAATTAGATTCTATATTAGAATTAGATTCTATATTAGAATTAGATTCTATATTAGAATTAGATTCTCTGTCTCTTTTAGAGTCTCTATTATTTCTTTCAACTTTTTTAGTATTATTGGAATTTCTTTTAAATTCAGTTAATTTCAGCGATTTCAGCGATTTCAGCGATTTCAGCGATTTCAGCGATTTCAGCGATTTCAGCGATTTCAACTGAGCTGGTAATATATTTGTTACTTTTTTTATTTTTTTTATTAATTTTTTTATTTCATCAAATCTTAATTGTTTTTTAGCATCTTTTTTTAGTTTTAATTGTATCTCTAATTCATTTTTTTCGGTTATTAATCCATCTATTAATTTATTTAATTCTTTCTCACATTCATGAGCATTTTTTATTTCTTTATATAAAATTTTAATTATTGCTATCATAACATCTTTTTCCTTATTTTCATTAAGAATTGTAACGATTTCATCATCTGTATATTTAGATTTTAATTCAAGCCATTTTGATCTAACTAATTTATGATTCCATTTTGGTATAATACTTTTAAATAGTTGGCGAATATCTTCTAAATTTAATTTACACCTTGACATTAATATATAATTATATTTTATTTACAAAAAAAAACGGCTTATTTTGTTTTCCAACTAATTTACCAACATGATCACCTGGTTCACCATCGTCCATTCGTTCATATATATCTTTATATTCATCATCTGTTATTAAATATAATTTTAATTTACGACTTTTACAATTAGGAGGCTTTAACTTCTTCTCAATAAAATCTACCTCTTCTACTTCAGCTTCTACTTCAACTTCAACTTCAGCTTCTACTTCTACTTCAGCTTCTACTTCTACTTCAGCTTCTACTTCTACTTCTTCTACTTCATCTACTTCTTCTAATTCTTCTAATTCATCTACTTCAGCGTCAGCTTCTACTTCAGCTTCAGCTTCTACTTCTTCTAATTCATCTACTTCAGCTTCTTCAGCTTCAGCTTCAGCTTCTACTTCAGCTTCTAGAGTTTCTAGAGCTTCTTCTTCAGAATTATGAACTTTCATTTCTAATTTTAAATTTGATTTATTTGTTAATTTATTAATTTTTCTTTCCAATAATTTTATAAAATTATCTTTTTCAAAAATCTGATGGTGTAAGTTTTTAACAACTGAAACTTTACCATAACTTTCGTATTCTTGATTTAATTTATATATAGTTGACTCTAATTTATCTATTTTTGCGTATAAAGATATATTTTCATTTTTAATTCGTTTATTTTCATCCATAAATATAGTAAATTTAGAATTAATACTATTAAACTCTTCTATAAAATAATCCATTTAATAAATAGGATTATTTGTCCTTAAATAATGTTCATTTTTTAACTATTACTTGTCCATCTTTAATTTCAGAACATTTATAATCGCCATTTTCATAGCCTAAATCACATGCAGCCTTCTCTATTTTTCCAGTTTCAGCATTAAGATAATAATCTTTTACAAAATAATAGAATAATACACCCCATATAATACCAAATATTAAGTTAAAAATAATGTCCTTTGATTTTTCACATTTAATAGATATACGTGACCATATTGTTAGAAATAACATTACAAGCAATGTTATAAAAGGCATTGAATCGAGATTACCTTTATAATACATATCGGAAAAATAAAATGATGAAACAAAAGACATTATTTCAGTATGTGAGTTTGGTAAAAATCCCAGCTCTGAATCATCATCTGATTTATCAAATATAGCACAATTATCATTCGGTGTATATTTCGTGTATTTTTTATACAAATATCCTATAAGGTCGTTTAAAATTAAACCAATTAATAATATAGCACTTCTTATATCTTTGTAAATAGCACTTGAAAAATATGCAAAGAAATAGACCCCAAGTGGTAAAAATCTTATAAGTGTATGTATTAAACCTATAAAATAATCAAGCATTTTAGCAAAATCCATTACTATATATATTTATTTTTTTTTTCTAATTAATTATTAATGATTAATTTAATACTAACTATAATTATTCTTGTACTTGTACTATATATGGTTATAATAAAAGAAACATTTGTACAATTAGATCACACGAAATGTAATTATTTACCATGGGGTCCTGATCTTAAAAGTTGTGTAGAATATTGTAAAAATCCCTCTAAAGATATAAAACAATTTTATACAAATTGTACCACAGAAAAATGTATTAATTTATGCAATGGTTGTGAAGATATAGATAGATGTCAATGGATTAATCCATATGTAAAAGATGTAAATTCAGTAAATACTAACTTTAATCAAGAAATACAATTGACAGAAGTAACCGAAAATAACTCCATATATTTTACAACATATAATCCAAAAGAAGTTAATATAGAATGGGAAGATGAACATAGATCTAACAATTATATGATACATTATGTAGAAGGAACACAGATGAATAATAATGTTAAAATAATATTTACAGATTTAAATTTTTTAAAATTTAAATTAGATAATTTAGATAATTTAGATAATTTAGCTAAAGAAGAAGATAGCTCTGATACAGAAACCTCTGTAGAAGAAGTAATCTATAATAATCCATTGTTAAATTCCGGATCAAAATATTTATTTAAAGTATATGGCTTAAATACTGATAAACTAAATACAGAATCTAATATATTAACAATACTCACCTAAATAAATAAAACATATATATTTATGATTAAACTAAATATACATTCGATACAACTACCAAATCAGCCACCTGAAATATATTATGGTAACAAAGAATATAAGATAAGTCTCGATTACCCTGATAATTATTTTAATATATCTAAAATATTAGAAAAAAAGGCATCTCAATTGTTGTTTAGACTAAATGAAGGAGATGGTAAAGCAATTTATTTTATAGGGGTTGAAGATAATGGTATATCTAAAGGAATACATATAAATAAATTATTTGTAAGTTTATATCATTTATTAAAAATGAGTGAAATTATAGGCTCTATGATTTCAAAAATAAATATTTATAAAGGTAATACAGGTTTTATAGCTACAATACGATTATTTACACAACTAAATAATAATTATCTATTATATATTTAATGTATCCTTTTAAAACCACTACTTTAACTAATGGTTTAAAATTTATTAAATTACCAAGTACTGAAACAAATATAGTTATTATTCAGGTCTTTATGAAATTAGGTCATGACCTCGAAACTAAACCTATATTAGAATGTGGACATTTTATAGAGCATCTTTTATCCATGTTCACTTCACCAAAATATCCAGATGGTAAAATAAATCGCGAAAACATGTCATTTAAAAATATTGACCTCGATGCAGAAATAGTAAATAAAAATATTAAATTTGTGCTAGAATTTCATAAAAAACATAGTGAATATGTCATAGATTTATTAGTAAATGCTTTATTGGATTTTAAAATTGATAGTCGTATGTTTAAACAGGAAAAGAATGCCGTTATTGAAGAGCTCAATGAAATAATTAAAGACACCGATTACAAGTTTAATAAAAAAATAAATAGCATTATTTTTAAAGGACATCAACGCGCATATTCAGAAGAAGACAGATTGGAAAATACAAAGAAAATAACCGAAAAAGATGTTGAAAAATATTATAAAACGTATTTTTCAACCAAAAATTTTATAATTGGTGTCTTTGGAAATCTTGAAACTAAATATTATAATAGTTTAAAATCACAATTATCTAAAATGAAAAATAAAAAAGAGTTTCGCTATAAACCATACACTATTAATCTTAAAGAACCTATTATTTATTATAAAAAAAAAACAAATATATCTAATTTACATATATATTTCAACTTAGATTACATATTATATGATGATAAATACTATAACTTAAGAGCATTAAACCAGATTTTATCGGGAGATTTAAATGCATTATTATTAAAAAAACTTAGAAATGAATATGGGTTAGTTTATTTCTGTTCAACTGATTACGACCTAGATTGTTGTGATAAAGGATTAAGTATGTTTGAAATTAGCACTTTATGTAATACCAAAAATTTATTAAAAGTAATAAAGTATATTTTTGAAATACTGTATGAAGTTAAAAACACATATATTAATTCAAAATATATTAATGCTTATAAAGATGATATAGATTTAATTAAATCAAAGGACTTATACTCTAAGCAACCATTAGAACAACTAACATTATATTCAAAATATTATTTATGGAATCACAAAATTAAATCTTTTAATGATGAATTCAAATACCTTAAAGACATTTCTAAAGAAGGATTAAAACAAATAGCTAATACTATTTTCCAGAAAAAAAATATAATAGTTTGTTATGATGGTGGTAAACAAATGAATAAATCTATAGAAGAATTAATAAATAACTTATAGGAGAAAATAAAATTGATTTATTGTCTTCTTTTATAATGAACTCACATATCATAATGATTTCTAAGACTATTCTTACATTTTGCTTTGTTACACTAATGAACTTTAGAGAATCTAATGCATGTTGTTTTACTATGCCACCAAAAGTTGTTAAAGTTAGTAAATGGGCATTTTCTCTACCAAATATACAATCATCATCATATATTCATGAATCCAATCTATGCCCTAGTGGATATACACTTGAATCACAACACAGTCATATAGTAACAAGTATGTTTACTCTTAAAATTATTGATTTAAGCATTTATGGGTATAGTGTTTGTTGTGAAGAAAAAGTAACTCATATTAAACTAAATGAAAAAAATGAAACGTTATACTTTTAAGAAACTTTTTATGTGTACAATGTATCTTTCTTATATTCATATTCATTATTATTACAAATTTCTTTCAATTCATCTATAGAATCTAATATATTATCTGTTTTTATATTTCCAAAAAAATATTGTTGCAACATAGCAGTAGTCAATTTCAATCCTTTAACTAATTTATAAAAATCTACAAATTTCTTTTTTTGACTAGGAAGAAATTTTTCAAACATCGTTTTTATTTGTCCTTTTGTAGAATATTTAAATTCTATATCTAAATCAATTCTTCCAGGCCGTGTTAATGCCTTATCTAAAACCATTTTACAATTAGTAGTCATAAATATAATTTGATTGTCTACATGTGAAATACCATCTAATGAATTCAACAAACCACTAAATGAAATGCCAGACTTATTTTCATCATTCTTCTTCCTTGCTTCAAACAAAACATCAATATCTTCAAGTACTAATAATGTATTTTCAGGTATTCTCCTGATTGCACGCATAAAATCTACATCATTCATATCACGTACAAAATGAAGCAATGCCACATCCATTTTTAACTCAGAAGCTAAACTAAATATTAATGAACTTTTCCCTGTACCCGGATGACCATGAAACAACATATTATATTTGTAGGGAATACCTAATTCATTATAAGTTTTTTTAGTTTCATCTGACATAAAATCCTTGATTTTATCGTATATTTTAGTTTCTATGCCCCCTAAATAAATAGTAGACAAGTCTCTATTAGGACGTTTTTCAATTGTTTCCCAATAATCATCCCATATATATATTGTTGTTTTATCCACTTCCTTATTTTTATCTAAAATAAATTTAATATAATAAGTAGAAGCATCATCAAAAAACTCGTCCAATATATTTAATTTAGTTTTATCAATATACACATAATTTCTAACATGTATTTTTGTATCTTCATTTAATCCAAGGGGTCCACCTATGTTTTTTACTAAAATATAAATAGATGTATCTTTATACTTTAATGTGTGAAATCCATCTCCTAATTTTTTAAACATTTTATTCTTTTTATCTTTCATCTTAAATTTACTACAATACAATATATTACCTTTTTGTTCATCTCGTAAATCTATATCACTATTAAAATCCAATTGGTGAACTCCAAAATATTTAATACAATTTGATAAATGATCATTATCTTCTATTTCAATTTTTGTTAAAGATGGATCATTTATAATATTCATTCTTATATATCTAAACCACAATCCTTTTAAATATGAATCAAAAAAACTTTAAAACTCCGTTTGAAGTATCCAATGCACCTTCCATCCATGCTTGTCGTGAACTATATGAATCGCCGCATATATACAAATTATATTTAGTTGGCTTTAAAATTTTTTTCTTTAATTTATCACTATTTACACCGGTTTTCCAATAACAAGCACCATGATTCCAGTAATGGTTATATATATGTGTCGGGTCTTCTATTTCTAAACCTGGAAATATTAAATCTAATTGTCTCTTTAATTCTTTTTTTTGTCTTGTGTTATTTTTATCATCATTATCAATTATCTTTTTCCATTTTTTAGAATATGCACCATCAGTATATGATATCATAATCAATCCACTATTGTAATCAATAGGTATTATATATTGAATATTTTCATTTGTTACTATTTTAGGCATATCTTTAAACCAACACTTTTTATATACAGCATACATACGATATAATGGTTCACATTTTACACTATTAATTAATTCTGACAATCCTAATCTTTTTAAAGGTTTCATTTGCTTTAAATTTGATCCATCACAAGCTAATATTAAACTATTACACTTTTCAAGTTTATTTTTATCTTTTTCTTTAGTGAATTTACATTCAAATCCTCCATTATTTTCAGTAAAATCATCTAATTTATATCCCAATTTAATTTTACCTCCTTTTTTAATAAAATCCTTTCTCATCTCTTCTATTAAAACAGATAAACCACCATTTAAAATATAAAAAGTATGACTATCATTCAAGTCTTTTTCAATTAGTTTTAAAGCATCATAAGAATTTAATACAGCTAATTCACTATAATAAGGATAACTATGTTTTAAAAATTCTGTTGTTTTAGAATCATATATTGTTTTACATAATTCTAATAATGTAGTATATTGTAGAACCTTTTTACTTATTTTTTTTGATTTTTTGTATAAATCACGCAATAAATCATCAATATTATCAAAATAATTAGAACTAATTGGTTTTGTAAAAATAGTAGCCCAACCTTTAGACAATTGAACCATATTTTCTTCTAACCCATACTTTTTTAATAAACATATAAGTTGTTTATGATTTTTATTAAATCTTGCAGCTCCACATTCATATTGTATTTTCTTTTTACCTATTTTATGGTTCATAGTATATATTCTTCCACCAATATAAGTTGATTTTTCATAAATAACAACATCCTCATATTTATCAAGCAATTTAATACCTACATTCAATCCACTTATTCCACCACCTACAATTATAATCATTAATATAGATTAATATAATTTATTTATAATTATTCATAAATTGTTGGTAAATTGGGTGTAAAAGGTTTTATAATAGTTATATTGTATTTTAACGGTTCATTGTATTTTTTGAATTTATTATATTTTTCTTTATTATTGACTATATTATGATTATTTAATTTAACATTATTGACATTTGGATTCACAAAAGAAAAATAATTACCCATTAATTATAGTTAATAATTTTTTTTTTATTAATAACCTAAAGAAATATATATAAATATACTTATATTTATTATGTCTCTTATTCTATGTGAAAATGATTTAGAAAAGTTCGAATCTCTTATTACTAAAAACGAAGTTTGTCCTGATTTAATTGTATGCTATTTTACGGCTTCATGGTGTGGACCATGCAAACAAATATCTCCAATTGTGAGTAATATAGCCGAAAATAATGAACATATAAGGGTAATAAAAATAGATGTAGATGAATGTGATGAAGTTTCGGAATTTTGTAAAATAGATTGTATGCCTACATTTAAATTTTATAAAAATAATTCGATTGAACCTGTACACAGTTTTTCTGGTGCTGATCAAAATGAATTAATTAATACTATTGAGTTATTATTAAAAACTGATAATCAGGATAATAAAGATCAATATGATACATTAAATAATGATATTGAACATTTTTAATAAATTATTTAAAAAAAATATAATAAATAATTAATATGGGCGAATTAATCGAAACTTTAAAATTAGAGATTGAATCTTTAAAATCAGAAAATAAAACTTTAATTGACAAAAATAAAATCATTTATAACAGAACTAAAAATCTTAAAAGAAGTAATTTAAGATTAAGAAATTTATTAGAAAAATTAAGACAAAAAAATAGACTTAGTGAACTTAACGAACTTAGTGAACTAAACACTAATGATTGGGATATTATTTGCGAAAATGAAAAAGAATAAGTTACAACTTAGATGATATTAATTTACTTATATTATATGCTAAGAAAGAAGCTATTCCACCATAAATAGCTACTCCTCCTCCTGAAATATACCATTTTTCTTTTGTATATTTAGATTTTACTACACCAAGTATAAATAAAGCTAATATTACTGAAATATAAGTATTAATATATTTAGTTTTATAATTTATTTTCATAGATATAAAATAAAATAATAATGGTATTGTACCAAAGCACACAAAAGATATAAACATTACAGCAGCATTTTTTTCGGGTATAACATTATCTTTAGATTTTGTATATTCTTGTTCAGCCTTTACACTAATAAATTCACCAGTTCCCATTGAAATCGCGTCTGATATCAAAACCGCTAATCCTAGAATAAAAATATATTTATAATTTAATTTACTACCTTCTATTCCTGATATTATATTAAACACCGTTATAATTCCATCAGTACCTCCCATCATAAGGGTTCTTAATAAAATATGTTTAATCATTATAAATATTAATTATTTTATTATTTTATTATTTTCTTAATTGATGTAAATGTTCTTAATGTTAAATAATAAAACCAAATATAGTTAAGTGTTATAAATGGTAAAACTAAAAATGTATAATGATAACAATCACTATTATACATTAAGAATCCTAAATGTGTCATATTAATTATTCTGAACACTAAAAAAGTAATCCATAGCAACTGTGTGTGTAAATCTATATTAGTGAAGTAATAATTATTTATAGCAAACCATCTTGTATTTAAAAAAATAGTACTACCTTCACTCATAATACCATATGCATAAAATACAGGATTTATATGAGAAATAAAAGAACCTATAAGAAAGCATATATGATGAACCATCATTTCATTAATATCTTTTGTATCTATTAATTGTTCTATATATAAATATATATCTGTAGTGATATATACTACATTATATTTCACAACTTCATTAAAGCTAGTGTATGATATTAAATTTGCTAAAAATAATATAGATCCAACAGTTGATATTAAAGCGTTTACTAAACTAGAAATTCTACATGTAAGTTCAATATCATAATATTTATTTAATCCAAAAACAATTAAATTATTAAAGATTATATATAGTATCATTAAATAATATTTTTAATATAACCTTTATGTTATTTAAGTATTAAAATAAAATAAAAATTAATTAAATAATTTAGTTCTATAAAATTAATTTCTTATAGTATAATATAAAATGGTAAAAAATGCAAGCGGTAAACAAGGATTAAGATCTTTCACTGTTGTTGATGCAGGAAAACATGGGGGATGTAAAACTAAATTTAAAGGTGGATTATATAAATCCCGTAATCCAGCAGCAGCAGCTAAAAAAGCTTTTAAAGAATTATGCCGAGTTAAACGTATTCGGGGAGTGTGTACTCTAGTTATAACTATAAAAGAGACTACAAAGGATAGTAATAAAAAGGCCTTTTCATACAGACTCCATAGACATAAATTAAAAATTCCAAAAGTAATTAAAATTGGTAACACCGAAGTTGTTTATGAATATGAATCATCAGCAAAATCTGTTGAAGTTCCTATAGCATGCCGAAAACCAGGACAAACAAGAGGACGTAAAAAGAAACGAACCGCAAAAAGAAAATTATACAAACCAAATAATGTGAAAAAATTATTAAATAAATTATCTAAAAAACTCAAAAATAAATAACTTATATTTTTAATGAATACTTTTTTTTTAATTTCCAATTTAATTGCTGGAGCAATTGTAATTTTAACATACATCTATTATATTCCTAAATTATCTTTAGATGACGCGTGGGGTAATATTAAAGGAACCGAACGAAATTTAACAATAATATATATGATTATAGCGGCATTAGCTTTCTCCTATATATTATATCATTATACAGTTAATAAAATAGAAAATCCACTATTATTATACACAAGTTTAGTTATATTCTTTATTGGTGCCATTTTATGGGCACCTTTATTATATAACTATTTTTCAAATAAAACAGAAATAAATTTGATACTCATATATTTAACATTATGTATTACAACAATAGGTACACTATTGTTATTTATATATATATTTAAAACAAAAAAAATTTATGGGGTAAAAATAGCAATTACATTATTCTTATTTCATATACTATTTTTAGATAATTTGAATTATGCTATAAAATTTATTGGGTAAGATGTTGTGAAACATGCTTGTTAATTTCAACAAAAGTCATATTGTGCGCACTTTTAAGTGGAATTCCAAAAATTTTAGAAAGTTCTTTGTTTGGAAGGAATTTTCGTTTATCTTCTTGAATTTGTAAGTTCTTTTCTTTAATATATGTTGAAACACTCTTCATAACTTCAGCTTTAGTTAATTTAGTCCCTTTATCTACAGTAAGAAATTTTTCGAGCTCTTTACTCAAGTTCATCTTAACTTGAGGGCGTTTCTTTTTAATACGATTAGATTTATCACTTTGTCTAACCATCTTATGTAATCCCTTTAATTCATCTTGTAATCCACGAGTAGCCTTACTCATTTCAGTGATTTGAGAAGAAAGAGACACAAAAGCAGTATCAATATTTTCAAGAAGCATCGTTTTATCAGTCATTTTATACCTAATCTTATAAGATAAACTTTAAGTAATTTAAATTAAAAAATTATTTAATAATAAATTTATACTAATGTTAATAAATCTCCAAAATTTTCATGAAGAAATTTAGAGAACCTACTTAATTTAGTATTATAATATATTAATACTTCTTTCATATATGGTTCTTGCGAATCAATAACTGATTCATTAAAATATGGTAATTTAACATCTATTTTAATATCATTTATTTCACAAAATTCTGTTACATGTACTGATTTTTGATAATCATTTAAAACACCTGGATTTAATTTTTCACTAGGTTCACTTGAAAAATTATGATTTATTCTTAAACTATCATTTTTTAAGTATAATCCACCATTAGGAATAATGCATGTATCTTGTAGTGAACCATCAGACCGTTTTACTAAATAAATTTTATTTTTTATATTAGTATAGTTAAATGATACTATTTTGTTTGTAATCATAAATTCTATATTAGTACATTGAAATAATAAAT
>Ga0209632_10003653_pt1 | contig 13949 bp, 8 predicted proteins | sample COG_10_FD_184754 | JGI IMG/M metagenome (GOLD analysis project Ga0209632, IMG submission 184754) | Pelagic Microbial community sample from North Sea - COGITO 998_met_10 (SPAdes) (version 2) | ecosystem: Environmental > Aquatic > Marine > Neritic zone/Coastal water | place: Helgoland, sampling... | reverse complement strand
TACTGAGCCGAGTGCAGGCATAATGGCGGGTGCGCTGCCGGACCCCACCAACGCGGAAACCGCGCCTTTAGAATCAGAGACGCCAGAAAAAATCTTTGACCAAGCGCCGCTTTCCGGACTTGATGCGCCAGCACCAGCCTTGGCGGATCTTGAGCGGACAACGGACGTTGTAGCGCGAGAAAACCAGAGCACTAAAACTGAAAACACACCGTCGGGAAGGATTAGCCAAGACCGAGATCCATTGGTTTTTGAGGCGGCAGTGTCTGATCCTGAACCCTTAGCGTCGAGTGGCAGTATTGCTGATGGATTGGTCGATCAACGCGGAAGCTCTGAAGAACTGAGCGATCAGCGCCAAGCCAATTTTAAACTTGATGATGGGCGAGGGCTCTCAGAACAAGTCGAAATTTGGCGAGAAAATCGACTCGATGGACGTCAAATCCGAGTGGACGCGGGTGGCTCGGATGAATTAAAAGCGACCCTTGTTGGTGAATGTTGGATTGAAGTCCAGGATAGCCAAAACGAATTGATTTACGGTGATCTTAATCGCGCCGGCGATGTCCTAGTCCTCAATGGGCGCGCGCCCTTAACGGTCTTGCTCGGCAATGCGCCGATGGCGAGTTTAGAGTTTAATGGCCGAGCGATTGATCTTGATTCAGCAACAACACGAGACGCGATCGCTCGATTGACCTTAACGAATTAGGAGTAACGTGATGCACCAAGATTCTAAGATAGTGCGACGGGTATCCAAACAGATCATGGTGGGGGCTGTGCCGGTTGGGGGCGATGCGCCGATTGCAGTTCAAAGTATGACCAATACCAATACGCTCGATGTTGCGGCAACGGTGGCTCAGATTCGACGTCTTGAAGTCGCCGGTGCCGATATTGTTCGGGTCTCGGTACCCAGTATGGACGCGGCAGAAGCATTCGGAAAAATTCGAGCCCAAGTCGATGTGCCGTTAGTGTCCGATATTCACTTTGATTACAAGATTGCACTCAAGGTTGCCGCGTTAGGGGTGGATTGTTTGCGGATTAATCCTGGCAATATCGGTAGTCCGGATCGCGTTCGGGCGGTGGTAAGTGCCTGTAAAGATCAAGGCATTCCGATTCGGATCGGCGTTAATGCGGGTTCCTTAGGCAAGGACTTAATGCGCAAGTATAAAGAGCCAAATGCCACAGCGATGGTCGAGTCAGCGTTGCGCAATATTGAGATGCTGGATGCCGAAAATTTTGATCAGTTCAAGCTGAGCTTGAAGGCCTCTGATATTTTTATGACGATCGAGGCGTATCAGCGTATTGCGGGTCAAATCGATCAACCGTTGCACTTAGGTATTACTGAAGCGGGCGCCCTACGTTCGGGTACGGTGAAGAGCGCAGCCGGGCTGGGCTTTTTACTGATGGCGGGCATAGGCGATACGATTCGCGTGTCGTTGGCGGCGGACCCGGTTGAGGAAGTAAAGGTTGGGTTTGATTTGCTGAAGAGCCTGCATCTGCGCAGTAAGGGCATTCACTTTGTGGCGTGTCCGAGTTGCTCTCGTCAGAACTTTGATGTCATTTCAACCGTGAATGAGCTGGAACGAAGGGTGGAAGACATTACAACGCCCCTCGATGTCGCGATTATTGGCTGTATCGTGAATGGACCGGGTGAGGCAAAAGAGGCCGACATTGGTCTGACAGGCGCGACCCCAAACAATTTGATCTATCGTGATGGTGCGCCCAGTCAAAAAGTGACCAATGAGCATTTAATTGATGATCTCGAGGCGATGATTCGACGGCGTGTGGCCGAAAAAATTGCAGCCGAGGCGGCCGAAAATGTTGAATTAACATCAAACTGAGTGGAAGTGTGTCGTGAGTAACGCAATGAAAGCCATTCGAGGGATGCAGGATCTGCTACCCGAAAAAAAAGCGCGATTCCGTTTGATCGAAGATCAGGCGAGAAGGGTTTTAGCGGGTTATGGTTATCAGGAAGTCGGCTTGCCGATACTGGAAAGCACCAGTTTGTTCAGTCGTTTGGTTGGCGCAAGTACAGACATCGTCGAAAAAGAAATGTACACCTTCAATGATCGCAACGAAGAGAGTCTGACGCTGCGACCGGAAGGCACCGCTGGCTTGGTTCGCTTTGTGAATGAGCATGGTCTGGCGTTTAATCAAACCCAAAGGCTTTGGTACACGGGGCCGATGTTTCGTTATGAGCGACCTCAGAAAGGCCGCTACCGGCAGTTTGACCAGATTGGGGTTGAGTGTATCGGGATGGAAGGTCCTGATATCGATGCTGAGTTACTGCTGCTTTCGGCCCGGCTTTGGTCGGTTTTAGGCTTATCGAGCTCGGTAACCCTTGAACTCAATTCAATCGGTGATGCTGCAAGCAGGCAAGCCTTTAGCGCGGCTTTAGTGGATTATTTAACGCGTTATAAATCGGATTTAGACGAGGATAGTCTTCGTCGACTGACGACGAATCCGATGCGCATTTTAGACACCAAAGTCCCGACAACACAGGCGCTTTTGGTAGACGCACCGGTCCTCAGCGACTTTATTGACGCGGCGTCTCGAAAGCATTTTGATGGCCTGTGTGCGATACTGGACGCCGCCGGGCAGCCCTATCGGATTAATCCAAGCATCGTGCGCGGTTTGGACTATTACAACCGTACGGTGTTCGAGTGGGTCACGGATGAATTGGGTGCCCAAGGTACAATTTGTGGTGGTGGTCGCTACGACGGATTAGTGGCGCAGTTAGGGGGTAAACCCACGCCCTGCGTTGGCTTTGCGTTGGGTTTAGATCGGCTCGCGCTGATGCTTGAGGGTCAAGCGGTGCAAGGGCCTTCGATCAATATTTATGGTGTTTCGGTTGGAGACGACGCGCGGGGCAAGATGCTGGTCCTGGCAGAGCAAGTGCGGACGCAACTCGGTCTTTCTATTCAGGTTCATGCCGGTGCTGGAAAGCTCAAGGCGCAAATGAAGAAAGCCGATGCGTCTGGGGCAGAGATTGCGCTCATTGTTGCAGAGGACGAGCTTGCGCAGGATGCGGTGAGTGTTCGTGAATTACGGGGTGAAGGGGGGCAGGCATTGGTTCAAATGTCGGCTTTGATTGAACAGTTGCAGCAGCGTTTCAAGCAGTAAGCAGCAATTAGCAAACAGTAAAGAACTTGGTACAGGAGTAGGCACGTGGCGCTGGATACGAGCGAAGAAGAGCAGATCGAGAAAATACAGACTTTTTTACGTCAGAACGGTTGGTTTTTAGCCATTGGCTTGGTGCTTGTTCTGGGCGGTAACTTTGGATTCAGATCTTGGGAAGACCAAAAGCAGGCAGCAGCTGAGGCTGCGAGTGATGCGTTTACGACGTTCCAAGCTGCGGCGCGTGAAGGCAAAACGGACGATGATAAACGAGCCGCCGCGATGGACTTAGGAGACGCCTTTATTGCGAATCATCCGGGAACGGATTATGCGGTCTTAGCGGGGTTGCAGATTGCAAAGCTGCATTTTAGTGCAGGCAATCTAAGTGAGGCAGAAGCGGCCTTGCGAGCAATAACGGCCGCGGCGAGCTCGCAATTGGCGCCTTTGGTACAGATTCGATTGGCGCGACTTTTGGGCGCTCAGGACCGGCCTGAGGAGGGTTTGACCGTGTTGGCTGAACCGCTCGAATGGGCTGGCTTTATGGCAGCGCGACATGAGGTCGAAGGCGATTTGTTGTATCAACTCGATCGACTCGACGAGGCAAGGCAAGCCTATCAGCTGGCGGTTAACACAGCGGGTGAAGAGGGCTTACCGGGTTTAACGATGAAGGTTGAAGATTTGACGTTTGCAACCGCGAGCATGGATCCAGCGATATCAGATGAAAGCAGCAACAACGAAGCCGCATTGCTCGAAGCGCCGGCAGCTGGTCCCGACGCATCGGCAGATGGGACGCAAGCAGATTCAAAGGACAATGGATGATGATCTGGCGAATGTTGCCTTATAGCCTGTTATTGCTCGGTCTAGTGAGCGGTTGCAGTTGGTTTGACGGCAAAGATGAAGACGTCATCAAGCCAGCCGCGCTCAAGAAAATCCAGTCAGAGGTGACTTTCTCTGCCCTGTGGACCGCGCGAGTGGGTGCGGGTGCTGCGGATAAAGCGATCAAGCTTGAGCCTGCATTAAGTGGCAACCGCATTTTTGCAGCCTCTGCTGATGGTACGATTTTGGCCGTTCAGGCAGATACCGGCAATAAGGTTTGGTCTCGGGATGTTCGAGATCTCTACGCCGAGGCTGATGTTGATCACGCTTTTGCGAAAGATGTCGATGTCATCACTGGCGGCGTTGGCGCGGGCAACGACATTGTGCTGGTTGGAACCTCTGCGGGAGAAGTGTTGGCCCTCTATCAGAGTGACGGCTCGATCGCGTGGCGCGCTGAAGTGTCAAGCGAAGTGCTCGCGCCACCACAGATCCTCAATCAACTGGTTGTTGCCCAAGCCATCGATGGCAGCGTGACGGGTTTGGATGCGTTTACCGGCGAGCAGCGTTGGCGGTTTAGTACCTCGTTACCGGCATTGACCCTGCGCGGCACGGCAACCCCAATCCTTCGTGATGATGTTGTGATTGCCGGGTTTGCCAATGGGCGTGTAGCCTTGATTGATCCTGATCGCGGGGTCGCCGCGATCGATGAACGCGTCGCGGCGGCTAAAGGGCGTTCCGACTTAGAACGTTTAATTGATATCGACGGCAAGATGGTCTTTCAAAGTGGCAGGCTTTATGTCGCAAGTTATCAAGGCAGAATCCTCGCCATTGATTTAAATGCCGGACGCCCGCTCTGGTCCGAAGAGGCGTCGACAACCGTTGGCTTGGGTGCAGGCTTTGGTAATGTGTATTTAGCGTCCGTCAGTGATCAGATTACGGCTTTTGACATGGATAATGGCCGAATCCAGTGGGAGTTGGATGACCTTCTCAACCGAGACCTCACGACACCGATCGCGATTGGCAGCTACTTGGCAGTTGGCGACTTTGAAGGCTATGTTCATTTGATTGCACAATCCGATGGCCGGTTTGTAGGGCGTCGTCGCGTTGATACCAAAGGGCTTTATACCCCGGCGCTCGCCGATGGTAACCGGCTCTATGTTATGGGCAATAGCGGACGCCTTTCGGCTTTCGAGATTCAGTAGCGTATTTGATGCTCCCCGTTATCGCCCTAGTCGGCCGCCCGAACGTTGGGAAATCCACGCTTTTTAATCGAGTGACCAAAACCCGAGACGCTTTGGTTGCCAGCATCCCAGGATTAACCCGGGACCGGCAGTACGGACGGGGTGTCATGGGGGATTTCGATTACTTGGTGATCGATACCGGAGGGTTGTCCGGCGACGAGCAGGGCATTGATAAGCCCATGGCCGAGCAGTCCCGAGCGGCCATCAGCGAAGCAGATCTTGTCTTATTTTTGGTTGATGCTAAGTCCGGACGCCTGCCTGGAGATCATGATATTGCGCGCCTGCTGCGTACTCAGAATAAACCGGTCGTTTTGGTAGCCAATAAAATCGATGGTCAGAACAGCGACTACATCGAGGGCGAATTCGCTGAGCTGGGATTTGGGGGCTGTGAACTGATTTCGGCCTCCAATGGTCATGGCGTGTCTTACCTAATGTCTGAAGTTGTGCTCGCGCGTCTGCCCGTCAAGCAAAGCGATGAGACGGAAGCTGAAGAAGCGCGCGGTATCAAGATGGCGGTGGTCGGACGCCCCAACGTGGGTAAGTCGACCTTGGTCAATCGAATGCTTGGAGAGGACCGGGTCGTCGTCTTTGATCAGGCGGGTACAACGCGGGATAGCATTTACATTCCGTTTGAGCGCGAAGGTCAGGAATACACGATTATCGATACGGCCGGGGTACGGCGGCGAGGCAAAATTTCTGAAGCCGTTGAAAAGTTTTCAGTGATCAAGGCGTTGGACGCCATTGCTGATGCAAACGTTGTGATTTTGATGATCGATGCGCATGAAAACCTCGTCGATCAAGATCTGCATCTGTTGGGACATGTTCTGGAAGCCGGTCGCGCGTTGGTGATTGCGGTTAATAAGTGGGATGGCACCAATCAAGAGCAGAAAGATCATATTAAAAGTGAAATCGAGCGCCGGTTAACCTTCATCGATTTTGCAACAATCCACTTTATCTCGGCGCTCCATGGATCTGGTGTGGGTCATCTGTATAAGTCGGTTCTTAAATCTTATGATTCGGCAACCAAGTCGCTTGCAACCACTAAATTGAACAAAATTTTAGCTGAGGCCTTGGCTGAGTATCAGCCGCCGATGGTTAATGGACGGCGCATCAAACTTCGTTACGCGCACGCAGGCGGCAGTAATCCGCCGATTATCATCGTGCATGGGAATCAAACCGAAGCCGTGCCAGAAGCTTATAAGCGCTATCTGCAGAAGCGGTTCCACAAAGCTTTAGGACTTGAAGGCACGCCGCTCAGGATTGAGTTTAGAACGGGCGATAACCCTTTCAAAGACAAGAAGGTCAAACTCACGGACCGAGAAGTGAGCAAAAAGCGACGCTTGATGAAGGATGATGTTGAGCGCGCGAAGAGACGAAAACGCTAGCGCTTTTGTTCAGAAAATCCCTGTTGGATCCGGTTTAGGGCTCAAGCATCAACGGCGTAAGGGTCACTGCGGGCTCACCCAATGCCTACCCATAAAATGCCTACCTATAAAATGGCTGCTCAAATAATGGCCAGCGCTTCATATTAAGCCCTTCAGGTTAAGCAGCTCTGTATTTTTAGTTCAGGGCTGGGCAATAAACAATGCGGGATCCACCCGAGCTTGGTTTAAGTTAACGCTGAAGTGCAAATGCGGGCCGGTAACCCGTCCAGTTTGGCCGACCAGGCCTATGACCTCACCTTGCTCGACGGTCGCGTTGAGCTCGACCTTAATTTTACTGAGGTGGCAATACATCGTAATGAGCCCTTGACCATGATCAATCAGCACGGTGTTGCCGTTGAAAAAATAATCACCGGTGGCGCGAACGATGCCAGCGGCGGCGGCCTTGATGGGCGTGCCCTCTGGTGCTGCGATATCCAAGCCCGAGTGCGGGCTTCTAGGTTGGTCATTCAAAATCCGGCGTTTGCCAAAGGGCGATGAGATTCGGCCTTCGACTGGCGTGATGAAATCAAGGCTGCCAGCGTTGATGGCTCGGTCTGTGGTAAAAGACTCGAAAACCGCCATCATCTCTTGCCGGTCCCGATTGATTCGATCGTAATCCCGCGCTGGTGGCGTAACCTTATTATTGTCTTGGATGGTGAGGCGCTCGGTCAGATAGCTTTTCTCAAGCACATCGAAGACGATTGCGCCGCTCACGAGATCAAGCTGAGCAGGCCCTGGCGCCTGATCCATTGCAATGCCCACAATCGCGATAGGCTTTTCCGAGTCGCCGATAATCAGAACCGGGTTGCCAAGGAACCGGGCGGATTTTGTGTTCGCGGGTAGTGCGATCACCGCCACGCCGCCAGGCACTGGGGTATGCGTGGGCTGGGCGGCAACCGAGCTTTGAAATAACAATAGCGCGGCAAAGAGGGCGCTTGAGAATAAAACGAGTTTCAAGGAGTCTCCTCTACTTTTAGCGTGGGTTTATTGCGAATGATGGCGTCCGCCGTGCCGTCGGCAAAGTCGATCGTGACGGCTTGATCAGCCTGCAGTTGCGCTGCCCGACCGACGACGGTTTGCGCTTCGTCTCGGACCAGGCTGAATCCGCGCTCCATGACGGCCAATGGGCTGAGCGCATTGAGTTGGCCGGCAAGACGTTGGAGGTTGCTGCGCTCATCGATGAGTTGGCGCTCGATCAGTTGCGTCTGTCTCGCTGAGGCGGACGATAGCCGAGCATGAGCTTGTTTGAGCTGCTGCTCAATGCCGGTGTTTAATTGTTTTTCTAAGCGGTCTAATTCTGGATGCTGCAGGGCGCGGTTCACCGCATTCAAGAGTCGAGGTTGCAATCGCGCCAACCGCTCGCTCATTTGCGTGAGCGTTTGAGAAGGGTTGCGTAGACGCCGAGTTAAGCTTTGGACAGCGGCCTGGGCGGCCCTCAGTTGGCTGCTTTGGGCTCGCGTTAAACGCTGGGCTAGGCCATCGAATTGTTGCATCCAGTCGGTTTGGTCTGGGGCAAGAATTTCAGCCGCTGCGGAGGGCGTTGCGGCGCGCAGGTCTGCCACAAAGTCGGCAATGGTGAAGTCGGATTCGTGACCGATGGCGCTCACAACCGGAATACGGCTGTTGGCGATCGCGAGCGCGACGGGTTCGGTATTAAAGGTCCAAAGATCCTCTAAGGAACCGCCGCCTCGGGTGAGTAAGATGGCGTCAAACACGGGCTCTGAAAATGTATTCGCCAATTCCAAGGCGGCAACGATCTGCTGGGTTGCGTCCTCGCCCTGGACTTGGCTGGGAATGATCGTACAGTTGAGCGCTGGGAACCGCCGGTTCAGTACGCTCAGCACGTCCCGGATCGCAGCACCGGTGGGTGAGGTAATAATCGCAAGGTGTTTAGGCAGCGCCGGTAAAGCGCGCTTGCGCGACTCGTCAAATAGGCCGTCTGTCTGCAAGCGTTGCTTGAGTGCCTCAAACGCCCGCCGCAGCTCGCCCTCGCCTGCTTCTTCCATGTGTTCTGCGATGAATTGATACTCGCCGCGCGCTTCGTACAGACTGATCTTGCCGCGAATGAGCACCTTCAGACCATTCCTGGGTTTGAAACGAACCCGCTGGTTTTTGTTGCGGAACATGGCGGTGCGCAGCTGGCCGCCCTCATCTTTAAGCGTCAGGTACCAGTGACCCGAGGCCGGCACGCTGAAATTTGAAATTTCGCCTTCAACGAACACCATTGGGAAGTGGCCTTCCAACAAGGATTTCGCGGCCTTATTCAGATCGCTGACCGATAAAATTTCAGCGTTCGAGCCGTCTGATTCAGATGTTTGCCGAATCATGTCGCGGCTCGGCGCAAGAATTTGGCAAGTGGGCCTTGGATCGCCTCATCAATGCGCGCGGCCTGATGGGGCATGAGATCCTGATTCGCCACAAATTCGGTTCCCGCATATGGGTCAACCACGCCTGAGGTTAAGCCGCTTAAGGTTTCGATGACGGCCATGCCGCAGAGCGGCACGTAAAAGTCGGAGTAGCCGCCCTCATGGTTCGTGATGAGTCGGCCACCGCACAGATCCGCGGCCAGAGCCATCATCTTTTCCGTCATCACGCGGTAATGGTTTGCGACCAGCAGCATGTGGCTGAGGGGGTCAAAATAGGCCGCATCAAAACCGCAAGCAACAATGATGAGATCCGGTTTAAAGGCGCTTAGCGCCGGGGCCACAACCGCATCGATGGTTTTCAAATAGGCGCCGCCCCCACACCCAGCAGGCAACGGGATGTTGAGGTTAAAGCCATCGCCGTCGCCTTCCCCTGTTTCTTCAAGCTTGCCCAGGTTCACCGGGTAGAGCATCTCTTGATGGATGGAGATGGTGAGGACATTGGGGTCCTCAAAAAACGCTTGTTGTGTGCCGTTGCCATGATGCACATCCCAATCGACAACGGCCACCCGATCAACCCAGCCTTGCGCCCGGGCTTCTAAGATCGCCAGCGCAATGTTGTTGAAAATGCAAAAGCCACGGCCTCGGTCGCGTTCGGCATGATGCCCCGGTGGTCGGGTAAGGGCATAGGCATTGGAGACTGCGCCTGACATCACATTCTTTATGGCGGCGGTTGTGCCGCCAACAGCCAGGCGGGCAATATCATAGGACCCGGGTCCTGCAATGGTGGACTGGCCAACGGATCCGCCGGTGGTCTGGCTCATGTGAGCAACGAGATCGATATAGTCAGCTGTATGAAAGCGCTCAAGGGTTTGACGGGTTGCGGCGGTGTGCGCCAGCCGCGAAAGTTGTGGGGTGACGTCGTAGGCGTCTAGCAAATTTTTCAGCCGGCGTTTGGTTTCGGGGTTTTCAAGGTGGATCCCGGGTTGAAAGGCGCCGCCCGCGGGGATTTGTCCCAAGGCTGAACCGTTGTCGTGCCACATGAAGCGCTCGTTCCAAATCAATCCGGTTTTTTGGGTCATGTGCCTCTCAGAGGTGGTTTGCGAAGGAATTCTGTTGGCGCTCATGATAGCGGCAGGGCCATTCGGTGAGCAAATACTGTGTCGAGCAAAAGCGTTTTAGAATGGCGGGCGGATGCGGCAATAAAGCAGTCGCATGCATCGTGATGACTATGATTCGGCTGGCTTTGGTTGTAATTGCGCCCATTGCCGAGCCTCCGCATGCCGGCCCGCAAGACTTAAAATTTGGGCCATTCTTCGAGGTAGCAAGGGATATTGCTCGAGCTGATTGCTGCGAACAAGCGTTTGCGCATAATCCTCAAGATCCCGAAGATGCTGGTTGACGTCGCGTGCCGCACCTTCCTCAACGGCGCGTTTAACGAGGGTGCCGTAGGCTTTAAGGGTGAGCTCAATCTCATCGGAGTGGGCGTCAATGAGCTCGAGTAGGCGCCGTTTGGCTTTACTTGGGTCACCTGCTTTGAGATGCGCCGATGCCAGCGCGCCAAGGGTTTGCGCCTGCAGGGTGTGATCATCCCGGGTGTAGTTCAGGGCCTGCTCTAAATGCGGGATGGCCGCTTTAAACCGTCCAAACGCCTGGTGTATTTCGGCCAGCTTGAGATGGCTACTGCCGTGATGAGGGTATTCTTGAATAACTTGTCGAAAATGATGTAGGGCAGATTCTGGATCTTGTTCATGCCGGAACAGTTCTGCAAGCTCGTAGTGGATTTGCCAATCCGCGCGGCCCGTTGCTACCAAGGCCTTTCGGCGCTTAATCACATCCTGGGTCGAGCCAACTTGTTTGGCGCGTGCTGCGCCCGTGCCATTAATAAAATCAACCAGCGCCACATAATTACTTTGTCCCGTGAAGGGCGGCGTCTGCACCATATCCAGTAATCGGCCCATGGCATCAATGGTTGTGAAGTTTGGATAGCCGATCCGGTGCGCTATTTCCTGAGCCGGCAGTAACGCGCTTTGGCTTGAGGCGTCTACGGTCTCAAGAATAGCCTCTGCAAACCCGGCCGCGAGCAGGTAATTACCCTCAAAGCTGTAATGCACATGCTCTAGTAGCAGATTCCAGCCGGGCTGCTTGGGTTGACTTGCGCGTTTGAAAGCCGTTTCACTGTCGACAAAGTTAAAGGCGGTATCGTTGAATTGCTCAGCAACCCGCCGAATGCGGGTGTTAATCTGCGTGTCCGCACGAAACCGCAGGGTATCTAAGTCAAGTGCTTGCTGAAAGTGTTCCGCGGACTCGGCGTTTTGACCCAGATGCTCAAAGGCAATGCCGAGCTGATAATGGGTATCGGCATAATTCGGCGCGATGGCCTTTGCCGCGTTAAGGGCATTAACGGCGTCCTGAAAGCGTTGGTCTTTGAACCGCGCAGCGCTGTATTGGTGCTGGCGGTTCAATGTGTTCAGCGCATCATCAGACAATTCCGGTGGGTGTTGCGAGGAAAATGGTGCTGAATCGCGAAGGTTAACGGGCACGCTCGAGAGCAGAACATGAATACCCTTGTCTTGAAGCCGTGATACCGTGTCAAACAGGTTGTTTTCATAGTGCTCATATACCGTTTCAAGGCGAGGGTCGTCAAACGCGACATTGTTGTCGGTGAACATTTGCATGCCGCGCCACCGCAGCGTTTCTTTGTCATTTTTTGGGTTCAAGTTCCCGACAAGAACGTTTGCCGCCTGCCAGACCCTTGTGCGCTTGATGGCCTGTATTAGGCGAATGATTGACAGGTTTGATAAAAAAGTTTGATTAAAAGTGCCGGGGCCATAAGGGCCTACCACCTCATTGTTGCCCACCAAAATAATAGCGAAGGTTGAGGGCCCAGCAGGTATCGATTTCGCAACGTCATAAATCACGTGGGAATTGACGGAGGTCATTGCCGTATTGATGACGTCGATTTTTTTCGTCGGTAGCGCTTGCTCAAGTAGGATCTCCAGGTGTCGGCTGAAGCCATGGTTCAGGTTTGGAAAGCCCCGCGCCGCCGACCCACCCAAAATGAAGACTCGAATGGTTTGGTCATCCGGTAACGCTGAGAAGGTGTTTTCGATGGGCGTGATGCCAAGCGAGGCAGGATAAAATTGATGGATGAAGGCGGGGTTATCCTGGTAGTAGGCCTGCCCATTGATATTCAGAATTTTAAAGAAGTCCTGGGGCGCGCCGATGCCAGCAAATTTGAGGCCCTGCTCAACGATGATGAAAAAAGCAGCAGGCACGCCAATCAGCGCGATGAGGTAAAACAGCAGATTTTTAAACAAGGCCATGTCGTTAATTCCTAAGCGCGCGCTGGAGTTTGCGAGCGCGTTGGGGCGTAGATCTATGTTAACCCGTTTAATGATCTAAGGGACATGACGGCCATGAAAGGATGTCCAGTCAAGGCGTTCTTTCAGCCGGTCATTCAACTCGGCCGAGCGTTGGCGGATAAAAATTATCAGTCGCGTTGATTGATCGGTGACATCAAGACGCAAAGGTCCTTGCGGTCTAATCCAGTTCGTAGTGATCCTGATAGGTTTCTCGAAGGGTGGGGTCTTGGTCTTCTTTTAAGAGGAGCAAGTTGCCGATGACGAGGACGTCGAGTTCGGTGCCCATGAAACATTTAAAGGCCTGCTCGGGTGTGCAGACAATGGGTTCACCGCGGACGTTGAATGAGGTGTTTACCAGCACCGGACAGCCTGTCTCGTCAAAGAATCGTGATAACAGCGCGTGAAACTTGGGGTTGGTCTCCTCATGAACGGTCTGCAGTCGAGCCGTATAGTCGACATGGGTCACGGCAGGGATGACCGAGCGGGGTACTTTGAGCTGGTCGAGACCCATCTGCGCCGCATCAAGCGCGGTGATGGGATGCCGCTTGTTTTCTCGGATCGGGGCCACAAAAAGCATATAAGGACTGTCTGCTTCGTGTTCAAACCACTCAGAGACGTGCTCGCTCAGCACCGCCGGCGCAAACGGCCGAAAGCTTTCGCGATATTTAACTTTTAGGTTGAGCTGCGACTGCATCAAGGCGGATCGTGGGTCTGCCAGGATGCTGCGGGCGCCGAGCGCTCGAGGCCCAAACTCCATCCTGCCTTGCATCCAGCCGATGGCTTTGCCGGCACTGAGCGCTGTCGTGACACGGGTAAGAAGCTCTGACTCTGAATAGCGCGTGAAAATCCCGCCGCAGACATTAAGTGCTGTACTTGCGGCTTCGTCGGAGAAAGCCGGTCCTAAATAGCTGCCTTGCATTAGATCTCGAGACACGTGTTCGGGTCTTTCCCCATCAAGGTGTAGGTGCCATGCCGCAAGCGCGGCGCCGAGAGCGCCACCGGCATCGCCTGCCGCGGGTTGAACCCAAATGTTATCGAAGAGGTTCGCTCGCGCCAGAAGGCCATTGGCGACGCAGTTCAGGGCGACGCCCCCTGCTAGGCAAAGATTTTTTTCACCCGTTTGGCGTTGGATACTGCGGGCCAGTCTCAGCACAATATCCTCGGTAACCTTTTGAACAGAGGCGGCAAGGTCCATTTCTCGCTGGGTGATCTGAGCTTCAGGTTGTCTTGGCGGGCCACCAAACAATTTGTGAAAATGCTTGGTGGTCATGGTGAGACCGGTGGCGTAGTCAAAGTAGCGCATATCGAGTTGAAAGCTGCCGTCGTCGGCGACATCGACCAGGTGCTCTGTAATTAAATCGGCATAGCGGGGCTTGCCATAGGGCGCAAGGCCCATGACTTTATACTCCCCAGAATTAACCTTAAAACCGGTGTAGTAGGTAAACGCCGAGTAGAGTAAGCCGAGAGAATGCGGAAAGTGAATTTCTTTGAGAATCGTTAGACGGTTGCCTTGGCCAACCGCAAGCGAGCTCGTCGTCCACTCGCCGACGCCATCCAGGGTGAGGACCGCCGCGCGTTCGAAGGGCGAGGGGTAAAAGGCGCTAGCGGCGTGGGACAGGTGGTGTTGTGAAA
>Ga0209632_10003645_pt1 | contig 13984 bp, 5 predicted proteins | sample COG_10_FD_184754 | JGI IMG/M metagenome (GOLD analysis project Ga0209632, IMG submission 184754) | Pelagic Microbial community sample from North Sea - COGITO 998_met_10 (SPAdes) (version 2) | ecosystem: Environmental > Aquatic > Marine > Neritic zone/Coastal water | place: Helgoland, sampling... | reverse complement strand
ATTAAATAATGGTTGTGTTATCGCTTCTTGGAATTTTTGGAAGACTGTAAATGAATATCTTGAAGGATCTGAATATGATTTACTATTTGCGTAGGATCCATTTTCTGACCATTCTACTTCTCTACCGGCGCTACTTATCATAAAACCTAGGGCATCTGTTTTTATAAAAATATCTAAGGCAATATATGGAGCAATAAAATCATCGCAGGGGTGAGGTACTTGAATCACTACTTGTTCTCTTTGAGCTGTTGGATTTATAATGTAAAGTCCCCAGCTATTTCTAAAGCTACCCGTTACATCATCAAAGTCAATTTCAGGCTGGTTTAGGTCATTAAAAGATGTGTCTAGAGACTCTCTGAGAATATGATAAGTTTTATTTTCTATTGTATCATTAAAAACAATTAGGTTATAATAAAATGTTTCAATTGAGTCTTGTAACAATGAGTCTGTTGACTCGAGGTCACCAGTTATAAATTTTTGGAAGATATTTTCCCAATAAAGAAGTGTTGGCGAATTTTCACTAAGCTTTTTATAACTTCCAAAACCATTAGTTTGAACATCTATAAAGTCTGGACCGTAATCATTATAGTTAGGCTCGGCAACCCCTTCGGTAACATGACTTAGCCAATTACTATACGATGAGCTAGGGGCATCACCTCCGAAAAATTTAGAGAGTTCACCATTCTCATAAATTATATCCGAAAATAAAAGATTGAAAAAAAATAGAGAATAAATAACTCTAAACATTTTTACCTACCATTAAAAGTAAAATGAATATTCATTGATGATGAATAAGGACTTATTTTAGATATATGATTTTTTGAATATTGTTGATATTATTATTTAAGCTTACAAAATAAATTCCAGTTGAAATACTTTGACCTTTTTGATTTTTACCATTCCAATAAATCATTTGAGTACCAATAGTATATTCGGATAACAATATTTCAGTAATTATTTCCCCTTTTATATTAAAAATAATTATTTTCCCTGATTTATCATTAGAAAGTTGAATTGGTAAACTTATGGTACCGTTGAAAGGATTTGGATAAGGGACTCCTAACCTTGTTTCATTTGGAATTAGTTTATTGTCATTGGTAACGTTTAATGAGAAAGTATTTTGACTTCCAGGTGATCCATATAAAATTGTTGAACAAACCCATGACTCGGGCAAAGTATTATCATCTTCAATATTAAAAAGTTCTAGCGTGTAGCCTTCTCCATCTGGCTCAACCGGCCATGGAGGAGCATCATCGTATTCCAAAGAATCTATTAGTTGTCCGAAATTATTATAGATTCTGATTTGATCACCCCCGCCACTTAATCCAAAATTGAACGATCCAAGAGCATTAATTATATTTGGGTAAACTGAAGAGAATAAGCTAATATCTTCAGCAATTACTAAAAAGCCATTGCTTGGAATAAAAGACCCATCAGGTATAATAAAACTATGTTCATCATCATCATCTTTTAACTCCCATTGTGAAATGTTAATATCCATATCACCAGCATTAACTAGCTCTATCCAATCTCCTGTATCTTGAAGATTACTAGAGTTGTAATTAATTTCATTAATGACTACATCTCCATCACTTAATTCAGTCTGCGTAAACACAGCTCTAAGGTTTTCAGATACACTTGGTAGGTTTAAAATAGATCCTGAATCAGGAAACTCTTCCCAATGGCTAAATATATATCCTTCATTGGGGACTGCTTCGGCGGTAACTGGGACATTAGGAAAATAATAGCCTCTCCACAATGAGTCTTTTAAAGTAAGTGTGTTAAACCTTACAGAGCCAGAGTTTTCAGGCAATATACTTATACTAGTGACAATAGTATTTTCTAGTTCAAATTCGCTTTGCAAGTGGTTTTGAGCATAGGTATGTCTATTCTCACTGAAATTTTCTATGTTTGCAATTCTATTTTCCCAACTAACAGCGGAGTTTGGCCATGATCCATTATTATACCATCGATTACGATGTTGAGGTATAATATCTTCAATATTAGAGACTATAGAGTCTAAATGATTAATTAAATGGTTCGGCTTAAAAATAGTGTTCAGCATATCAGAATAATTGGTGATAAATGAATTTTTAAAATTATTATTTTCTATTATTTTTCGAAAAAGTAAGGTACTCCAAGGAGGGTTAGGCCACTCAGGACCATTCGACTCTAGAGCATAATCTAATGTATTAAAAGTAAAAGCATTATTATCCCAAATACCAAAACCAAAATCAGTATCGTAAAGAATCCATCTCCATTTTCCACCAGCCCGATGATCTCTCCAGAATTTTATATTATTTCCTGGCCAATCGCGATTATCTATAAAAATTTGAAAGGCGAAATAGCTTAAAAAAGAATCAATATCTATCCAATTTTCAATTGCATTTTCAACAATATCATCATTCATATTATTTGATTCTACGTACCCTATAAGATTGATATAATCGGTGTTTGTTCCATGTACAATTTCTTCATCCAAAAAACCACCGCCGACTAAAAGGTCTACGTATTGTGCATCAATGTTGTGATTGGATGCGATGAAGTGCTCATTGATTTTTTCTCGGATATTTTGGATTCCCCAAAACTGACCATTAATATATAGGATCGCGGGTCTATATTTTTGATGATCAATATTTAAACCTTCGGTTAGGCTTGTGGTGAAACCATCTCGTAAGACAGTAGACTCCCAATCATTACCAGAGTTTCGAAGTACAAAAGCTTCATATTGATTAATATCAGAGTTAGGGAAAAAATTATAGTTGAAATTGCTTGGTCCAATAGAACTTCTTGAAAAAAAAGATAAAGATTTTTGTGGAAAAGCACGACTCCAGCCTCCAAAAATTTTCACTCCTGCATCTGCAGCATATCCAGTGCGGTTTGGATCAACAATTTCAAAATGAATTGGCCTTTCCCAATCTTCCCAAAAATTTGATCCAAAATAGGGGAAATCATTGCTTGCGTTAGAACCCAATGCATAGATTCCGGTATCATTGTCGAAAAAGCTTCCAGGATCAGTCGATAAAAAAATAACAGGTAATTCTTCTGGCGGCGATTCTTCTAATATGAACGTTTTTGATTCCGCTCTGGAAGGAGACCAATCTTCTAAAAAAGATTTGGCTCTTATGACGCTATTACCGCTCAATACTATTGGACTTTGATACTCTAGACTATTCATATCTGGAGCAGAACCGTCTAAAGTATAATATGTATTAGATAATTCGTTTACTTGTTGGATTGATATTGTGATCTGGTTTTCAGTATAAAAGCCAGATTCAAGTGAAAAGGAAGGAGGTGTTAGTACACCAAAAAATGAATCTGTTAAATTTGGAGCTCCTGGGGTAGGATCAGAAAAAAGGGCCCAGTCAGAAGAGTCAATAATACGACCGTAAGACATATCCGTCTCTAACTGCCCTGTGAAAATTGAATCTAAAATTTGCCCTTCTTCGTTTGTTAAAAGTATAGTTTCACCTTCAGCGCTAATTTTAAAATTAGTATGAAGATACGTACTGGGTAAGAGCATTGCGGCATTAGGAACCCTTGTTTCTTCAATCTCGACATTGTACCCAAAAGTTAAAAAAGGAATGCAAGTTAAATCAGAAGATGTATTTGTGTAATTATGAACCTGTATAGATAAAGTATTTTCACCTTCAAGAAGAGGGTATTGATTTTGGTCAACTATTATTGCTTCTGGGAAACCACCTGAATATATTTCCGCTTCATGTAGTGCTGTAGCGGTTTCAGAGAAGTTTATATCAGAACCTGATTGTCCAAGGTTTGACCTGGAAAACTCAAGACCATTCAAATAAGCAATGTATCCATCATCGTAGTCAATATGAAAAAGGACTTTTGACAGCAGAGATAAATCTTCAACCATAAAAGATGTCTTGATAAAAATTGAAGTTGTTTGTTCTATCTCTGTGTTATCATCATTATCTCCATATCCAAATCCACTCGGACCTAAAGGCCAATTTGAAATATCTGTATTCGGTAAATGCCAACCTGAAACAGGAGAACTATTGCCAACCCAATAAGCCCATGTATCACCAATATCTAAAATGGCGTCCCATTGAGCAATGATATCTGAGCGATCTTTATTTGAAGCGAATATAATTGCATACTCATTTGAATTAATTATGTAGGAAGGGAATAACCATTTATAAGGATCTTCAGAGTTATCAGATAAACCAAAACCAGATAAATTAATTGCTTCATTTGATGGGTTGTAAATTTCAATCCAATCGGGAGTTTCTCCATCTTCATCAACAATTGTAGAACCATTACTGCTAACGATTTCATTTAAATGAATTTGCTGACCATTTAAGCAACAACAGCAAACTAATATTAAAATATATCTTAGGTAATTATACATAGTCTAGATTTTATAGAATTAATATGTTAATCCAAAATTAAATGAGAAGAGAGGGTCGTAGTTCTTATCGTTAATATTGATAGGTAATTGGCTTATGTCTTTTGGCCATGAGAAGCTCAGCTTTCCAGTCGGAGCATACTCACCAAATAATACGTCGCCAATTCCTTCGCCAGCCATACCTGGAAGCCATGCCGCTAAAAACCCATCCCACTTATCGATATGATTTTTAATCATTAATGGTCTTCCTGAAAGCATAATAACAATGACTTTATTTCCTGTCTTATAGCATTTTCTTAAGACTTCTTGATCAAAAACGCTCAGATTTAATAGTCCATTGTCCCCATATCCCTCAGCGTAAGGGTATTCTCCGATTACAGCAATTATAGTTCTATTCTCGTTTAATTTATTAGCTCTAGGGTTATAGATAATTGACCCATCTGTGCCCATAAATTGACTCATGGCATTAAGAATACTAGTCCCTTTTGGTTGGTAAGGTGATTTTTCTTCATAATTATTAAATTCTTCTTCTAAAATATAGTTATCTGAATTTATATCGAGTGCTTTAAAAAATCCGGCTGCAGCACCTTCGTCATATTTAGCACTATAAATATCTTTATAAAATTTCTTTAGTTCTTTTTCTTCTATTCTTTTGTCATCATTCTCATCGAGAATCTTAAAATCGGGTGTAAATCGACCCTGCCATTCAACAGTCCAACCTCCATTTTGCATACCGAGGTTATTGGCCCCAGAGCCGACAACATAGACTTTTTGATCTTTTTTTAGTGGAAGAATTCCAGAATCATTTTTTAATAATACCATACTTTTCTTTACAGCATTTCGAGCAATAGTTCTATGATCTTCAGCCCCTACATATTTTGCATATTCTGCTTTTCCAAAAGGATCTTCAAATAAATTTATTTCATATTTTACCCGCAATATTCGAGTAACAGCGTCATCAATTCGTGATATATTGATTGATCCTTCTTTGATAGACTCTTTGAGCAGGCGAATAAATTTTTTGTAGTGATTCTGACCATATAAATCACCGGGAACCATGACTAGATCAATTCCAGCATTTATAGAAGCAATAATATCTGATTTATAATTTCCCGGGATTTCATCGATTCCGGCCCAATCGGTAACAACGAGGCCTTTAAATCCTAGCTCATCTTTTAATAAGTCATTTACTAAAAATTTATTTCCATGGCATTTGATTCCATTCCAGCTATTAAAGCTAATCATCACAGTTTTTACACCAGCTTTAATTGCTTCAATATATGGAGGAAGGTGAACTTTTCTTAATTCCTCTTCTGAAATTTTAGTATCTCCTCGATCTAGTTTATAAGTGTGTATACCTTCTTCAAGAGATCCTGTTTCCCAACTCGTACCACCATCTCCGATAAAATGTTTTGCACATGCTGCAATTTTTCTCCCATTTAAAATATCCAATGCATCTTCATAACCTGTTATTGCCGCTTCCGTTAGATTTGTAACTAATTCAGTGGATTCACTAAAACCTTCATATTGCCTACCCCACCGATCATCTTTTGGAATGGTTATGCAAGGAGAGAATGTCCAATGTAAACCCGTTGCTGCAACTTCTACAGCAGTTGCATAGTTTACTTGTTTAATGATCTCAGGATCTTTTGTACAGCCAAGTCCAATATTTTGAGGAAAAGTGGTTGCCCCAACAACGTTATTATGACCGTGAACAGCATCTATTCCGTATATAAGAGGTATCTTAAGTCTGGTTGAGAGTGCTTGTTCTTGATAGCTATTAACCATTTCAACCCAACCTTTTGGAGTATTATCTTTTGGTACAGATCCACCGCCACTCAGTATTGATCCTAAAAAATAAGTTGCAATGTCTTCGTCGTTGTCGAGCATTCTTTTGTCAACCTGGGTCATTTGTCCCACTTTCTCATCCAAAGTCATTTTCGTGACTATTTCTTTAATAAAATGCTCTTTTTTTGAATCCGTAGTCTCGCAAGCGAGACTGAAAAAGCTAAGAATTAATATGTTTAAAAAGAGTGTAAGGTTTTTCATTTGTGTGTCCTTCTTTTTATTAACTCTACGGGTAGTAGGGTTGTGGTTGGGTTAGTTATGCCTTTCTGAGGAATTTTAATTTCTCTTGTTATATATTCAAGGGTGTTTTTGGCTAACAAATCTAAGTTCGTATTTATTGTAGATAATTTAGGATAAAAAACTTTGCTATACGGCATATTATCATAGCCAATAATTCCAAAGTCACCAGGAACGGTAGCTCCATTCTCTAAAGCTGTGTGTAAAAAGCCCAATGCCATTTGATCATTCGAAGAAAAGATACCAAGGCTACTTTTTTTATGTTTTTTAATATTTTCAAAGGCGATTTCACCAGAGGAAAAAGAATAGTTACCTTGAAATTCCCAGTTGATTTTATAGCCTTTTTTTCTAAGATAGTCTTGAAAGCCATTTCTTCTAAGGTTTGCTTCTAATTTTTCAAGGGGACCAGTTATAATACCAAAATTTTGATAATCAGAATCAACTAAAATTTCGGCGGCAAGTCTTCCACCTTCATAGGAATCAAATGTGATTGTTGGTACGATATTTCCATCTACCGGAGCGATAGAGATAATGGGAAAAGAACCTATTTTAGCAATAATATTTTTATAGCCTTCCTTATCTAGTGTCGGAGCCATTAGTATCACGCCATCATTATATTTTGATAAAATATGAATTTGTTCGGTTATGCTTTTAGAATATTTTGCTGAGTGAATACTAAGGTGTATATTTTTTTTAGATGCGATACGATCAAATGATTCATAAAGGCATGAATAAAACTCTTCAGCATCATGTTGCGTAATAAGAGCAATATCAACCGGTAAATCAAGGTTGGTATATCGAACTGAAGATGTTCTGTATCCTAAATCTCGAGCGGTAAGTAGAATATTCTTGACACTTTGCGAACGTCCTTTCGACTTACCCGTAAGTACCCTTGAAACGGTTGCAACTGAGTAACCTGATTTTTTAGCTATTTCTTCTAATTTTACTTTCATCTGCAAAAAAATTTAAAGTTTATAAAAATAATTTGCATTCTTTTATTTGATGAAGTTAGCTTTAACTAACTTTCAGTGAGTTTATCGCTAATCATGCTTATTTTAGTGTAGTCCTGATTTGTGAAGAAGATTACTAACCTCGAGTTACTTAAAATAACAAAGGAGCAGTATGTCAAACGAATTTATTGCAATTGATTTTTATATAGTTGGTATTTACTTATTATTAATAATAGGTATAGGACTATATGTATCAAGGAAGCGATCGAATACATCAGAATATTTTTTAGCGGACCGAAATGTAGGTTGGTTTGTCATTGGCTCGGCACTTTTTGCCTCAAATATTGGTTCTGAGCATTTAGTTGGTCTTGCTGGTACTGGATTTGACAGTGGTATTGCGGTTGCTCAGTTTGAAATATTAGCTTCACTTATTTTATTACTTTTGGGTTGGTTTTTTGTCCCTTACTATTTGAATAGCAAAGTTTCAACAACTCCCGAGTTTTTAGAACGCCGTTTTTCTCCTGCTGCTCGATGGTATTTATCAATCATCTCAATTTTCGCATATGTCGTAACTAAAATAGCAGTTACAATAGCGGCTGGTGGTATTGTTTTTGAAGGTCTGATGGGAATTGATTTTTGGACAGGTGCATTCTTAATTGTTATTTTAACTGGTATTTACACCGTTCTTGGAGGTTTGAAAGCGGTAGTTTACACGGAGACAATTCAGGCCGTAATCTTATTGATTGGTTCAACTGCGACCTTAATATACGGACTAAATGCTGTTGGAGGTTGGGACCAGATGGTCAGTACTGCAGGCCCAGGGTTTATGAATATCTGGAAACCTGCAGATCATCCAGATTTTCCTTGGACAGGTGTAATTTTTGGAGCGCCCATTCTTGGTATCTGGTATTGGTGTACGGATCAAAATATTGTTCAGAGAGTTTTATCTGCCAAGAATATTTCTGAGGCAAGAAAAGGTACAATCTTTGCTGGTTTTTTAAAGCTAACCCCACTTTTTTTATTTGTTATTCCAGGTGTCATTGCTTTTTGTCTAACGCAGCCGGGAGTTCCTGAAGGAGTTCGACTTGACCTAGCATCGAAAGACAGTGCTCTACCTGAACTAGTGAAAACACTCTTACCTTCAGGGCTAAAGGGTATGGTGGGAGCCGCTTTGCTCGCTGCCTTAATGAGTTCTCTTGCTTCTGTTTTTAATTCTGCTTCGACTCTTGTAACATTAGATATTTATCAAAAATTATATCCAAACTCTGAAGAAAAACAATTAGTCAGGTTTGGTCAGCTTACCACTATTGCATTAGTCGCTATTGGATTAGCTTTTATTCCACTCATTGATAACTTTGGCGATACTTTATTTGTGTCATTGCAGGCAATACAGGCGATGGTTGCTCCTCCAATTGCTGCTGTTTTTCTTTTTGGGATCTTTTTTAAAAGATTAAACAAAGAAGGGGCACTTTCTTCATTAGGAGTTGGATTTGTTTTTGGGATGGGGCGTTTTATTCTAACTAACGTTGGTATTGAGACTACTCCAGGATCATTGTTAGATTTATTTCTTAATGTGAACTTTTTACATTTTGCTTTTTATCTATTTGTACTTTGTACAATAGTACTGTTTATTGTTAGCTACAGTACTCCAGAGCCAGCATTAGAAAATGTTAAAGGCCTTACCTACGAGAAAAAGCAAGTTTCTGAAAAACTTACATTCGAATCTGTACAAAATATGACTAAAGGAGTAGAAGATAGAATTTATTCGTTACTTCTAGTGGTGTGCGTTGTACTGGTCTGGATATTTTTTGCATAAAAAGTTTATTTTACAAAGAATTAAATAAAAAATAATATTTTAATTAAAAATAGAGGAAAACCATGATAAATAAGATAATAATTTTCACTTTATTTCTATTTGGAATGCTTTACAGCCAAGTAGATCCATACGTCTTTAATAATTTTAATACAGTAGAGCAAGCCTCCGACGAAGGTACGGATGCGTATTGGACTGAGTTTGATGAAACTGAAGAAACAATGAACTATAGCACCTTATCGTGGTATGATGCATTAGATTTAGATAATACCAGCCCTGTGATGGATTGGAGTTATGGAGTAGTAGGAACAGCTTCATGGGGAGGGTATACATCTGAGACTAAACTTTTTGAACAAGTTATTGATTTGACAGATTATAATTATTTATCTTTTAAAATTTATAACCTGGCGCAGCCATCAATTTCCGGCGTATCAGCCAGAGTCATATTTTATGATGCAGGTGATGCAACTTCATGGACATCCAGAGAAGATCTAGAAGTCTGGTACTCATTTTTTGAAGGTGATCAATCTTTTGTCTACAATACTTCGGATGAAGGCTGGGTTGAATATAGAATACCACTTATGGAGTCAGGAACAACAAGTGGTGGTACATCTTACACACAGGGTTTTACAAAAACTGGTTGGGCAGGACAGCAAACAGGAACTGGGACTGATCAAGCAAATGGAGTCTTTGATATAAGTCAAATAAGTGGTGTTGCCATTGAAGTCGTTAGTACCAATGTTGCAGGAACAATAAGCGGTGAATTTTTAATTGAGGATATCCAGGCAATATATAGTGTGGATATACCTGGCTGTATGGATCAAAATGCGTGCAATTATAACCCTGATGCCACTAGTGATGATGGCACTTGTTATGAATGTGCGGATGTAACATTTAACTTAGATCTGAGTAGCGTCGATGGTTATAGTCAAGATGATCAACCATTCTTAGCTGGTGGAGATTTCTTCTCTGTTCCTGGAAATCCGAATTATTCCCTATTATACAATCAAGATTTAAGTGTTGATGGAGCGCTTGTATTTAGTCGGACGGTCCCAATGCCAGTTAATACTTCTTATGATTACACATATACAAGAGATGGAAATACTAATTGGAGTACAAAAGAAAATATTGCTGGGCAAGAATGTGCTGTGGATCCTTGGAGCGATAGAAGATTTAATACTTCACTAGAGGATACGACCATAAATGCATGTTATGCAAATTGTACTGATAACACATTTTGCGGTAGTATTAGTTTTGTTGATGTTACTTTTAGCGTGGATATGCAAGAAGAAGAAATTAATCCTCAGGGAGCTTATTTGTCTGGAGAAGCTTTCCCTGAACCAGGGTTACCAATGACAGATATAAATAATGACGGTATATATGAAATTACTGTATCAGTATCTCCAGGAGCGTTGCTTAGATACAAGTTTGCAAATGGTCCTGTTCCTAATTGGGCTGGTGATTGGGAAAATGTGCCACTTGAATGTCAGCATGAAGGTAATACCGATAGATGGATTCAGGTTGGTGAAGAAAATGTTATAGCGCCAACTGTTTGTTTTTCTGGTTGTATGGATTGTCTCGGAGAATATTCAGTAGATATTACCTTTAATCTTGACATGAATGAAGTTGAAGGTTTTGATGGGTCAGAACAACCATACCTTTTTGGCTCCTATAACAATTGGGATAATTTTAGTACACAGACGATGATGTCAGATGATGATGGAGACAATATTTATACTGGTACTATTCTAGATTTCAGTTCAACTGATTCTGTCACTGTATTATTTGGATATGGTCAGAATATTGAGACCGTTCCGAATGAGTGTGGCATCCTTGATAATGACTTAGGAATGAACGTTAGGCTATTACCAATTATGGATGCTCAAGGAGATTCAGTCCTTATCTTAGATGCATTAGCATTTGGAAATTGCCCAATGGATAATACTCCTAAGGTCTTATTTCGAGTGGATGTAAGCTCTGTTGTTGATGCATGGCCTGAAGATTTTAGCCTGTGCGTTATCGGTAGTTTTGCTAATTGGACCAGCTGTGGTTTACAGTTGACCGATGAGGATGGAGATAATATTTATACGGGTGTTATCTCTGATCTAGAAGATGGAGTTGGATATGAGTATAAGTTTTTAGTAAATGAAGGCTATGATGATCCTAATACTGAATCGGGGGCTCCTCTTGGCTCAGCATGTGATTTTGACCCGAGTGATGAATTTAATAACTATGGTTTTATTGCAAGCGAAGGAGCTATGCCTCATGATCTAGGTCTTCATCCTTGGAATGAATGTCCTCAGCAGCTAAGTAATGATGATACGTTTAATAGAATAGTTCCAAATGATTTTGCCTATAAAGCTTATCCAAACCCTTTTAATCCTTTTGTCAATATTGATTATGCATTGCCTAGTCAAGAAATGGTTAATTTGAGTATTGTAAATCTTTTGGGACAAAAGGTGAAAACCTTAGTGAATAATATTCAAGAATCGGGTAACTATTCTTACAAGTGGGATGGTAAGGATATGAATGGTGTTAATTTACAATCAGGGATTTACTTTGCGGTGATCAGTCGTAAATCAGATTCTGATATTATTAAAATAACATACTTAAAGTAAAATGACTGTAAATAATGGAGGGCACTTGCCCTCCATTATTATTCTTTATTATATAATTTATTAGATGATTAAAAACATATCTCAAATTTTAGTAGTATTTTTATTTTTTTTACAAAATATAAATGCTCAAACCTCAGGAAAAATTTCTGGAAGAATTTTTGAGAAAGAAAGTAAGATGCCATTAGTGGGTGCGAATATTATCATTAATGAAACGCAATCGGGTACTAGTGCGGATGAAGAAGGCTATTTTAATCTAATTAATGTTAGTCCTGGTCAATATTCGGTCCGTTTTATGATGATTGGATACGAGTCCGTAACAATAGAAGATGTGATTGTCTCCGTGAATAGAACGACCTATTTAGATGTTGAGTTGAAAGTAGGTGTTATCGAAGGGCAAGAAGTTATTATTTATGCTAGTAAACTCAGTCGAAAAAAAGATCAAACAAGTACTGTTAAAAATATATCTTCTGATGAGATTGATATCTTACCTGTAGAAGATATAGGAGCTGTTGTTAATATGCAGGCAGGAGTTGTCGCTGGAAGTTTTCGAGGGGGAAGAAGCAATGAAGTTAGCTATATGATTGATGGTGTTCCGGTCAATGATCCCTTTGGTGGTGCTTCGGCAGTATCAACTTTAGAAGTTGAAGCGGTTAAGGATCTAGAAATAATTACAGGAACTTTTAATGCCGAATATGGAAATGCTATGAGCGGAGTTGTAAATGCCGTGACAAAAGATGGTAGCAACAAATTTGAAGCCAGTTTGAATAGTAATTATTCGACATATCTGACAAAAAACAAAAGAAATGGCAAAGAGCTTTTTATAGGACTTGACCCGTTTGGTTTAAACTCGAATTATGATACTCGTTTTAATATTAGTGGGCCAATTGTAAAAGATCAGATATACTTTTTTTCAAACTTTAGAACTCAAGCGGTGAATGGATATTTAAATGGTATTCAGCGGTTTCAGGTTTGGAACTTGAGTGATTTTTATGATCAAGATTCTTCAACTTGGACAAGCGAACATACTGGAAATAATAAATATATCCCAATGGGTACCGGCGATTATAGTACTTTTATGGGGAAAATTTCTTTCAACTATGGTAACATTAAGTTTTCTTTCATGCGAAATATTAACTCGGGTATTTCCAAGGGATACAGTCATATATATAAATACAACCCTGATGGTAGGTCTTACCAAGATGTTAAAACAACATTAGATATGTTCCAGTTTAATCACTTTTTAAATGAAAAAATGTTTTATGATTTCAGAATATCAAAAACAAATAATTATTATGGATCCTATGTATTCAAAGATTATGATAGTTTTAAAGTAGTGGAAGAGGATGGCGTATATCAAGGAAGCTATCATTTTATTGGAGATACTGTTTATAACTATGTTCATGATAAATATATGACTGCTTATGGAGCTGGATTTTTCACAGGAGGTCAAGATAAAGGGCATACACAACGAACAACAAACACACTTAATACAAAATTTGATTTTACATGGCAAATTAATAATGCACATAGTCTTAAAGTTGGTCTTTCGCGAACAAACTATAATTTAGATAATAAATATAGAACCATCAGGAATGCTTATGCTGGTACTTCATTAGATGCTGATTATTATTATCCTGAAGTGTTAGGAGATAATACTATTTACTCTGATATTTATGATGTAAAACCGAATGAAATATCTCTCTATTTACAAGATAAATTTGAAAAAGATGAAATTGTAATAAACTATGGTTTACGCTACGATGCTTTTGATGCAAATACTACCTATCCCAGCCAAAGAAGGAACCCTACGAATTCTTCGACATATTACCTTACAAAATTAGATGGATCTGACTCTCTTAACTCAAACGGAGAATTAATTATTGATGAATCACGAATGTCAAAACCTATTAAAACTTCAATTGCCACACAGTTAAGTCCAAGGCTTGGTTTTGCATATCAACTGGGAAGAGTTGCCGTGCTTCATTTTAGTTATGGCCATTTTCTTCAAATGCCTCCTATGTCCTCAATCTATGAGAATAAATCTTCAATAATTGGACCAACAGATTATTCCTCCGTAGTTGGTAATGCAAACCTTGCTTCAGATAGCCTCGGTTTAAATGCCCAAAAAACGGTTAGCTATGAAGTTGGT
>Ga0209632_10003644_pt1 | contig 13985 bp, 14 predicted proteins | sample COG_10_FD_184754 | JGI IMG/M metagenome (GOLD analysis project Ga0209632, IMG submission 184754) | Pelagic Microbial community sample from North Sea - COGITO 998_met_10 (SPAdes) (version 2) | ecosystem: Environmental > Aquatic > Marine > Neritic zone/Coastal water | place: Helgoland, sampling... | reverse complement strand
ACCGCAGGTGAATTGAGTCAACCCCTCGCAAACTCACTGGCATTCGTTAGAGGCACGGCTGGAACTTTCCTTGCATGGGTTAATGACTTTAAAACCAACCACAGGAACGCCCTCCCGCTAGGAGACCAAACATTTTTTCAGGCTGCCGGAGGTGATCCAAAAATTTTTTATCTGCACGGGTACTATGACTTCAATGCAAGTGAATGCCTTGAAATTATTTCACCCATTCCTGAGTGTGAATTTTGGAACTTTCAGCTAGAAAATTACTGGATGGAATCTCTGGACTATAGACACAATCCAATTCACTTAAATGCAGCTACTGCTCACATAGATCAATATACGAACACAGTTAAAATTATAGTCAGTCACCACAAGTTAAACATAGAAAATAATGTGATCACCGAGGGAAGGAATAATGGTGCAATGTTATTGCGATGGATAGATTCTAAAAACTGCCCCATTCCTACTGTAACTGTCAAACCAATTAATGAACTGGAGACCAATCATGCTTAATGCGAAAGCCCTTATCAATGAAGCAGAATCTATTACTGGCTTAAAAAACTTTGGCAACCCTTTATTTCTTGATGGATTTCATCGATTGATTGACTCAATTAATCTTGAGGCCGATTTAAATGACATCGGCATGCAAGCTCAACACCATAGATTGATCGGCGTGCTAGCTAACATCTTGCGACTAGAGGCTGACGTAGAAAAATATCCAGAAATTTTGGACGAGCAAATCAAAGCTCCTATTGTAATAGTAGGACTACCAAGAACAGGCAGCACCATGACACATAGATTGCTAGCCGCTGATCCAAACCACACAGCTATGCTCTGGTGGGAGGGTAGAAACCCAGCCATGCTAGAAGGCGAAGAACGAGGTAACCCGTTTGAAAGACTCAATCTAGGCAAGGCAGAAGTTGAGGCTGTAGTAGCAGCATCTCCTGATGCTCTAACCATTCATCCCTGGGATTACAAAGGAGCAGATGAAGAAATTTTACTCCTGGAACACACATTTTTTAGCACCGTACCTGAGTCTTTTATGAGACTGCCCTCTTACTCCGCATGGGTGACCCAGCAGGACCACAAGCATGCGTATAAGCAGCTAAAGGTGATGTTGCAATATTTGCAATGGCAAAACCCAGGGAGGGCTGACAAGCGTTGGGTTTTAAAGTCACCACATCATTTGGGTTTCATTGATAAAGTCTTAACGGTGTTCCCGGATTCAAAGATCATCCAGACACATAGAGATCCCCATAAAACTGTTCCATCATTTTGCTCAATGTGCGCTAACCTATTTGAGCCGCTAACTAACAGTTATGACAAAGATTCTATTGGGGCTCATTGGGCAAATAAACTTGCAAATGCATTAAATCATTGCATGGAGGTTAGTCAAAAGAATCAATCCAACTTTTTAGATTTAGATTTTCTTAAGATGATCAAAGACCCTATTGCAGAAATGACCAGCGTCTATGAATTCATTGACGAAGATTTTAGTGATCAAGCAGAGAATGCAATGAAGGCTTGGAAGGAGGAAAATCAACACGAAATGGGAGCTCACCAATATTCACTAGAAGAATTCGGTCTAGAAGAAAAATATATTGAGAACAATTTTAAACACTATATCCAAAACTACATTAAAAAAGAGGAAAATTCATGATTTTAAACAACAAAGTGGTAATCGTATCGGGCATTGGTCCAGGTTTAGGTCAGGAATTAGCCTATGGGGCGGCCCGCGAGGGAGCAAAACTTGTCATTGCAGCTCGATCAACCGAGTTATTAACAAAATTGGAAGCAGAAATCTCCGCTGCTGGATCAGAGGTAATAGCTGTTCCATGTGACATCACCAGTAAGTCTGATTGTGAGAATTTGGTACAAGCAACGATTGATAAATACGGAAAAGTTGATGGGTTAATTAATAGTGCTTATCGGGCTGGTGATTTCAAAGAAATATGTGATTCTGATTTTTCAGATTGGCAGGAAACTATGAATACTAATTTTTTTGGGACCATGAACCTGACAATGGCGGCTGTGAAAAGAATGGAAGCTAAATCAAATGGTGCAATCGTCATGATCAATAGCCTAATCACAAAAAAACCATTGCCAACTCAGGGCGGCTACGCAGCTTCTAAGGGAGCCCTCTCCACTGCCACAAAGATTTTAGCTAAAGAGCTGGGGCCAAAAGGCATACGAGTAAACTCAGTCTTTATGGGTTGGATGTGGGGTCCACCAGTTGAGATGTATGTTAATTACACAGCCCAAGCAATGGGAGTCACGCCAGACAAAGTAATTGCCGATGTCGTTAAGGATATTCCTTTAGGAGTGATACCAGATGACAGCGACTGTGCGAATGCTGCTCTCTTCTTAATTTCAGATCTAGCAAAAGTAATTACTGGCTCAAGCTTAGATGTAAATGGTGGAGAATTTATGTCTTGATGGGTATCGTTGCAATCTTATTCGTCAAGTAGAAAATAAAGTATTCATGCTTTATTTAAAATTCATCGCTTTAGGTGGAATTAATTCGTTAGAATTTATATATGGATATTAATAAAAACATTTTTACGGTTGATCTCATGCTTGGTATTCCTGAGCAAGAAGATCGTTCTGACTGGTATACCTTTATGGAGCCCTTGCTGCGAGATGAGGAATCTAAAACGATGTTTAAAATGCCAGCTCAATATATGTTCAAAGATATACCTGAAACTGGCTCGCATGATGACTTTGTGCAGTACACGATAGCAGAAATGGACAAATACAATATCAACCAAGCCATGGTTGGTTTTCATGAAAAGTCCGACGTCAAGATTCTTGCCGGTAAAAACCATCCTGATAGATTTTTCTTTGACCTACCAGTTAACCCAAACACTCCCAACGAGGCTGAAAATATTAAAAGAATATATGAGACTCATGGTATTAAGGCAGTCAGCGCCTTCCCTTCTGGCATGTATCCACAAATTGCAATCAATGATGAGCGCTGGCATCCCATCTATGAAATGTGTATTGAGCTCGACATACCATTTTTTTGCTGTGTTGGTGTTCCAGGCCCAAGGATTCCCATGGCTCCTCAAAAAGTCGAGTTGATTGATGAAGTTTGCTGGTACTTTCCAGAGTTAAAATTTGTCATGCGTCATGGTGCAGAACCATGGACGGCACTGGCCTGCAAGTTGATGTTGAAGTATCCAAATCTTTATTATTCAACCAGCGCCTTCTCGCCAAAGCATTACCCAAAAGACATTATTAATTTTGCCAACACCCGCGGTCGTAATAAAATAATGTATGCGGGATACTTTCCAATGGGCTTAACGCTTGAAAAGATTTTTACTGAAATGCAAGATGTGCCATTGAAGGAAGAAGTTTTACCACTTTTCCTAGGGCAGAATGCTAAAACATTACTTAAACTATAAACCTGAAAAACTATGACTGATAAAAAAAGATACCCTATGCCTCTTCCATTTGGCTGGTTTGTGATCGATTACTCTGAAGACCTAAAAGTAGGTGACGTAAAAGCTGTGCGTTATTTTTCACAGGATCAGGTGCTATTTAGAACAGAGTCGGGTATTGCCACAATGCTTGATGCCTACTGCCCTCATCTAGGAGCGCATTTAGGTCATGGAGGAATGGTTAAGGATGAATGCATAGAATGCCCATTTCATGCTTGGCATTGGGATACAAACGGAAAGGTGGATTCTATACCTTATGCCAAAAATATTCCCCCAAAAGCCAAGGAAACTAAAATTTTTAAATACCCTACTGTAGAGAAAAACAATCTCATCTATGCTTGGTATCACCCAGAAGGCTTAGAGCCTTCGTATGAGGTTGAGACATACCCAGAAGTCTTGGACCCAGAATGGAGCGATGAATTTGTTCGGTTTGAATACAGTGTTAAGTGTCATATCCAAGATATGGCAGAAAATGCTGTGGATGCCGCGCATTTTAAATATGTTCATGGGGTGGTCAGCTATCCGGATTTTGAAGTGTCTTACGACAATCAAAAGCGAGTGTCTGTGCAAGAAGCCAATATGGAAACTCCAAGAGGAACCGTTGAAGGCAAGATCACGGCCTACTCTAATGGCCCTGGAGATAATGCAACCAAATTTGAAGGTATTTGTGACACCCTACTCTTAGGCTCGACTACACCCATTGAAGATGAAGAATGCATTGTTCGTTTCTCATTTTTACAAAAGAAAGTTAATGGCGAAGCACCCAAGGGTGGAGTCGGCGCAGCCATCATTGCGGATATTGATAAACAAGTTAAAGAAGACATCCCTATTTGGGAGCATAAGAAATTTGCACTCAAGCCAGTCCTGTGCGACATGGACGGCCCTATTGCTCAGTTTCGCAAACAATATGCAACTTTTTATGTGAATTACAATGAAGCGCAGCGTATCGCTGCTCTTCACTTGGATTAATACCTTGCTAAGATTATCTGCAGGTCTGATTCAAGGCTCACCCCAGGCTTCTCAATAATTCTGCCAATCTCTTGCTTGCCTTTTAAAAAGATAAAGGTCGGGGTTTTTTCTACATTGAAAATTATTTCTCTGTTGAGCGGCTCACTTTTGCTTGGATTTAAACCAATTAAATGAATGTGCTTGTCAGGGATATTCAGCTCCTGAAGCAGTCTTAGCAAGCGAGGCACCTCTCTTTCAGAATCATGGCACCAAGTTCCAAACAGAATATATACCTCCAATTCAGAGAGTGCTGGTAACGATAATAAATCTCCCGGCTGGTACTCATCATAACCAAGCTGAAACTTCTTATGGGTTTCGAACAGGCTGGAAATGCTCATGTCACCAATTGAGTATTGAAAAGCAGAAGTCGAGCTGGGGTTACTTAAAATAGGTGTGGAGGCAAATAAGGTAATGATTGCTATGAGCTGAAAAATTGATCGAAAACTCATATGAATGAGAGGGCAAGATTAATTTTCAATCAATTCAAAATCAAACTTACTAACGCCACATTCTGGGCAGGTCCAATCATCTGGGATGTCTTCCCACTTAGTGCCAGCAGGAATACCATCATCGGGATCTCCAACCTCTTCATCATAGATATATCCGCAAATTACACACTCGTACTTTTGGTAGTTCATTGGGTATCTCTCAAGGTAGATTCAACATCTGCATGCTCTTGCCTTCCAAAGGTATGAGTAAATAACAAAAAGGCAGCAATTGCGTAACCAATTATAGGTATAAATGTATAAAGATAAAAGATGCCCATCTTGGATTCTTCGGTATTAGATGTCCCAAGAGATATATCAAAACCCCAAACCATTTCTAGAATTAAATAAGGTACCAAGGCAGCCAAAGCAAAACCAATTTTTGTTAATGTGGTGAGATAAGCAAACACGGTGCCCGAGATGCTCTCATTTTTTTCAAGAGCTAGCTTATCTGAGATATCAGCAATAATTGCATTGATTAAGGGCAAAGGACCAGAGAAGGCAAAACCATACAAGATAATGAACGAGCTAACCGCAATAAGTCGAGCAAAGGATTCGAGCTCTTTAATAAATCCATAACCTATGAAACCGATAGCTAAAATACTAATCGCATAAATACACGCTACCCCTGCTGAAAAGTGTTTTGAGGTTCTAATGCTCAATTCTCGCCAAATCCACAAGCCTAAGACGCTCACCACGTAATAAACCAGCATTAACCGAGAAGAGTATTCAGGTAACTCAACAACTACTTCCATCCAAATTAAATAAAGGGCTCCATTGAGACCTGTACAAAAACCAATCAGGACCGCAGCAAAAACAATTTTATTGAGCATTTTATTAGCGAACAACCCACCAAAGGTTTTAAAAGGGTTTTCATTTTTGACTCTATTATGGGAAGCCATAGAATCTGGTACTTGCTTTAGAGCATTGGCAGTGAGCAATGGAGTGCATATTAGGACGAAGATACCAATAGCAAAGACCTTGGCCTCAAGAGATGTGTCGTACAGCTCAACAATCGCAGGTATTGTGATGACGCAGAACATACTGAGCAATGACATTAACTCTCTCAAGGTTAAAAGCTTTGTCCTATCGTCATAATTAGGAGCCAGAAATGATGACCATGATAATTGAGTGATTGTGCAAAGAGTAAAGCCTGTATACAGAAGCAAAAGGCTAGCAAAAAAGTAAAAAGCAGATGGGCTTGTAGTAGTCGGTATAAAAATAAAGTAGGTTGCCACCATAAGAATTGGTGCAGACATAAAGATCCAGTGCTTATGCTTGCCCCATTTGGAAGGATATTTATCGATCAGAACCCCCATGATAGGGTCAGTAAAAATATCTGTGATCCTGCCTAAGAAAAATAATATACCAACCATCGAAAGACCTAGACCTAGGTCCCCTGCGTAGTAAGGAAGAATAAAAATAAAGATTGGCATGCCTGCCGCAGATCCGGGAAATACGAGAGAGGCGTAAGAGAGCTTTTTGAACATCTTCATCTAAACTCTAGTCTTAAGAATTAAAAACGTCTCTCATCGAAACAATGCCCACAAGATGCTCATCGGAGAAGACAGGCAAGTGCCTGATTTGATTCTCAAGCATTAATTTTTTTGCATCATCGTTTGAGGTGTCTGGGCAGGTAAAAATAAGTTTTTTTGTCATAAAGTCAGAAACTTTTTTTTCACCAATGGCTTCAGGCCCAGCAGATAAAGCATAGACAATATCTCTTTCGGTCAGGATGCCAACAATAGAAGACTTAGAAAGCTTAGCCACATCCCCTTTTGAGATCATCAAGGCTCCAATTTTATTTTTATGCATTAATTTAGCAGCATCAAACAAAGAAGCAGTCTCTGTGATTGTAAAAATATCCCAATACCTTTGTTCGTTTAAATGATCTTTTACTTTTTTCATAGAGAATTTATTGTTAATATGTATAGCATTAAATGCCTTATGAATTATACATAGGGTTAAACTAATATATAACTATATAAAACTATGAAAAAATTCAATCTGTTATTAACATTTGCTCTTGTAGCTGCCATTTCGGGGCCGGCTTTTGCAGGTGATAAAGGATATGTAGGCGATGACGGCACTGAAATTGAGGTCACTAGAGTCTCAAGCCCAGCCCCAGAGTACCCACGAAGAGCTATCCGCTTAGGGCTTGAAGGATCTGTAATGCTTGAATTTGACGTGGATACTGACGGTTCTGTTCTTGATCCCTATGTTGTTGAAAGTACGCCTGCCGGTGTTTTTGATCGAGCTGCGATTAAATCTGTTCGAAAATTTCTATATGAGCCGCCTATGTATAACGGCACATCGGTTAAAGTGAATAATGTTCAGATCAAATTGACCTTTGAACTTGACTAAATCCCTGCCTTATTAAACTTAAGATAGTCGGAACTTAACTTAATAATGCCCATAAGACTGCAGCTTTTATTGTTTGGAGTTGTGGGCAACATCCTCGTTGCGGCTATTTTTATTTTCTCCTTTGGTTATAGAGAAAATATCCAAGAAGACTCCTCGAATGAATCCTTGCTGACTCTTTACGAGTCTGCCTGGTATCAAACCTATAATAAGAATTTTGATGTGATGTCTAAATGGCTCCCTATTACCGGTGAGAATTCATCTTATTGGGAACCAGATTCTGAGATATTTCTTGATGAGGTAGCTCAAAGCAATATATTTACAAATCCTTTTCTTGATACTATTAGCGCCAATAGAATTGGGGATGCTCAATACTTACTAGAGCTCTTTTTTGAAGAAGAGCTTGATTATGGAAAACTAAGTTATGTGATGGCTTACTTTCCCACGGGAGAAAGAATTTATTGCGGTGGAGCTCTTGATCTACTGGGCGTTGACCCCTGCTCACCTAATGCAAGACCGGATTTTTTTAGTTATCTAGACTCGTTTTTGAGCGATGCCGCAACAAGACCCAGACAAGCCATTGTAAAAATTCAAGATAAGAATCAAGAGCAAGCAGCCACGTTAAATCAGTCGGTCACTTTCCCAGTGACGATTGAAGGTGAGACTTTAGCTATCATTGTGCTTGGTGTAGATATTCGAAAAGGGCTGGAAATTTTTGAGGACGAGTTTGAAGTCAGAACAGCAATCAACACAGACACCGGTTTAATTTCATTAAATGATTATTACCAACAATTTGGTGATTCAGAGGACAACTTATTTGATGATGAAAATTTTAATAAGCTAGTAACTAAAGCTAGCTCTTTTAAAGAGCTTAATGGATCAAGATTTTCGGCGAAAGATACTGAGCTAGGCACTTCAATTACATTACTGCCATTGAGCTCATACCTCTCTGCTGATGAAGCCCAGTTGTTCGTATTTAAAGATGAGCGTGAAAATATCTTAAGAGCAGCATATGTATTGAATATTACTTACATAGCAGCTATCTCTTTTGTAATATTGATTATTTCACTTATTGCTTTTGTAACGACAAGAGCTTTTGGAGGAATCACTAAGGCTATTTTAGTTCTTGAGAGTCTGACCAAAGGTGATCATTCACAAGAAATGCCGCCTAGAAAAGGTCTGCTAGCCTCTGAAAAGGATGAAGTTGGTCAACTATCAACGGCTCTTAAAAGCTATAAATTACATCTGTTGGAGATGGAAGGTATTCGTGCAGAGCAAGCAAAGAGACGACATGAAAGAGATGAAGTTATTATTGAAAAAATGGGGGCTCTGGCTGACCAGCTTGATGGTAGCGCTAGAACTCTGATCCTTAATGATATTAAGAAGATGAGAGATCTTGCTAACGATGCAGATCAAAAATCTAGCGAAGAAGCTTCCGTGGAACTTATGCTTGTTGCCTTCTCTCGGATGTCAGATGAAGTTAATGGCCTGATCGACGCCAGAACAGGTGAGATGGAAACAGCAAGGGATGAGGCAAGAGATGCCAGCGATCAAAAAACTAAATTCTTTGCCAACATGAGCCATGAACTGCGAACGCCGCTGAATGCAATTTTGGGTTACGGTGAGATGCTCTACGAGGATTGTGAAGATCTTGGCTACGATGACTTGCTTCCAGATCTCAAGAAAATTACTTCATCTGGATCTCATCTCCTATCGCTGATTAACAATATTCTTGATTTATCAAAAATTGAAGCTGGCAAAATGGAGCTGTTTATTACGAGTTTTGAGATTGAGAACATGGTCGAAACGATTAAAAATATTTCTGAGCCACTGGCTGCTAAAAATGATAATGGCTTTGTTGTGAATTTTGATGGCGCCATGGGGTCCATGTCTCAGGATGAGACTAAGCTCAGACAATGTTTAACCAACTTTTTAAGTAATGGTTTTAAATTTACAAAAAACGGTACCGTCACGCTTGATGTGAGAGCCAGATCAGTTGAAGGCATTGAGTTTATTGATTTTGCCGTCATAGACACAGGTGCTGGCATGAGTGCTGAGGGAGTAGCCAAGGTTTTCGAAGAATACACTCAGGCCGAACGCTCCACTTCTGCTAACCATGGTGGAACAGGCTTAGGCTTACCTATATCCAAGAAATTTGCTGAAATGATGGGTGGTGAAGTGGTACTGACTAGTGAAGAAGGAGTTGGTTCAGTCTTTACTTTATCTGTTCCCCGGGAATGCGCTGAGTACAATGAAGACGATCTAGATACCTCTGTAATCAATATGGATGATCATGACAACTTAGTGGTCTTAGTTGACGATGATGTCGCCATGCATGATCTAATCAAGCGAACCATTTCGAAACTCAATCTTACTTTACTGGGCGCAACAAACAGCGAAAAAGGCATGGAGTTGATTCGCGAAGTTAAGCCTAAACTCATTCTTTTAGATGTTCTGATGCCGGGACGTGATGGCTGGTCTTTGCTCAAGGAATGTAAGACGGACAAAGAATTAAAGGACATACCTGTCATTATGATTAGTCAGCTTAATCAATCTAATCTTGCCGCCTCTCTTGGTGCAAATGATTACTTAACCAAACCCATAGATAGGTCTCATTTTATTAACACGGTTAGGCGTCATCTTGGAGATGAATCTAAAGATAAAAAGGTTTTAGTGATAGATGATGATAAAGATGTCAGAGAGTTACTAACAAGAATACTCAAGGATGCTGGTTACAAGGCTATCGATGCAAGAGATGGTAAGGATGGTCTCGAGAGAGCTAAAGAGGAGCCTTCTTTGATTATCTTAGACTTAGAGATGCCAAGAATGGATGGATTTGAATTTCTTGAAAACTATATTAAGGATGTTCCAGAGGATAAAAGAGCCCCTGTGCTGGTCTTCTCGGGCAAGGATTTAACAGATGTGCAAGAAGAGCTTCTGAATGAAAGAGTTGTAGGTCTTGTTAAAAAAGATGATGTGTCAATGGATAATCTCTCGAAGATGATCCAATCAATTGTTCAGTCTAGCTCATAACAGAGCATCAATTTTTTCAAGCAGCCTTTTGAAGTCTATTGGCTTTGTATCAAAATCATTAGCACCACACTCTAAGGCTCTTTGCTTATCAGACTCTAAGGCATGGGCTGTTAATGCAATGATTGGTATGGCGCTAATGCTTTCATCTGCCTTGGCTTGAATGGTTGCTTCCCAGCCATCAAGAACAGGAAGACCCATATCCATTAATACTAGATCAGGGCTATCATTTCTCATCATGTCTAAACCAGCCTGACCATCAAAAGCCATAATAATATCGTAGCCTTTTCTGATTAATCTACGAGACAGCATGTCTCGATTCATTTCATTGTCTTCGACATAGAGTATCTTTGCCATGATTAATCTCCTACTAATTCACTATTAATAAATTGAAACCTATTTCTTCCTGATTTCTTGGCCTCATACAAACGTTCGTCAGCCTTGTTAGTCAAGTCCGCGGAGGTAGAAGTTTCTGAAGAAAATGCAACTCCCCCACTAGTGCTAATTTTAATATCTGTGCCATCAAAATTCACTAAATTAGAGTTAATTTTTTTAATTAATTTTTTACAGAATTCCAGGGCCTGATCTTCATTGAGATAAAGAATGGCCAGAAATTCCTCGCCCCCAATACGCCCAACAATATTTGGAGAGGTAATCTCATCTCTTAATAGCTGAGCAAATGAAATAAGAACAGCGTCGCCACCAGCGTGACCATAGGTATCATTGACATGTTTAAAGAAATCGATATCAAACATAATTGTCGTAAATTCACGATCTTGAGCTTCGTTTGCATTTTCCATGGCCTCGTCCAAAGCCTCAAAGACCACTCGACGATTAAAAATTCCTGTTAACTGATCAGTGGTTGCTTGAATGTGCAGTTTATCCACTAACTCTTTCTCTCTTTCACGCCAAAATTTTCGCTCTAAAGAAGCAACAACCTTGGCCAAGAGAATTGTTCCATTCAGCGGCTTAGGCAAATAATCCTGAGCCCCCAGTTGAATACATTTAGAGATGCTATCAACATCATTAAAAGCAGAAACCATGATGACGGGCAGTGACTCTGAGCTGTGTTCTTTTCTAAACATTTTTAAGAGCTCCAGACCATTAATATCAGGAAGAATAACGTCCAAGAGTATTAAATCAGGAGTTTTTCGAAAGACCTCGGTAATGGCTGTATTGCCATCATAGGCTGTTCTGCACTTAAGACCCTCCATGGACAGACGTCGCTGTAATACCTCGCAATTAGTAATATTGTCATCAACAATAAGGATGTCAGATTGTTTAATTTCATCACTAAGGGTAATGGAGTATTCAATGTCTCCAAGAGATTTAAATAAAGATTCAGCATTTTCAAGTTGGCTGGTAGCGTTATCGTCATTCAGATCAATGGAATCGCCGCGAATATAATCAACAAATTTTTCAATTGCTTTTTCTGTATCCCTTGCAAGATTAATAATTTGTTGAAAATCATCAATCGCACCCTGCTCCAAGTCATCTTCATAATCTTCCATCAAGATTTCGCTGTATCCAATAATTGCATTCAAGGGGGTTCTTAGGTTATGACGTAGCTCTGAGTATTCTTCAGGAGATTTCTTATTCGTGCTTGCATTGACCCCGGTGTTTAAAATGAAGGCCTCGTCATATTGGTCAATGAGTTTGCTGCAAGATGATTTAATTTGGCTAATTTCATCCTCTGATACCAGCTCTAAATCATTGAGAACTTTTTCAACCATATCAACGTAATCAAAAATGGCGTTAGCCGGAGTAATAAAGTCTTGTTTGATTTGAGTCAGTACAATCTCTTCTGCACCTTTTGAAGTTTCTTTAGGTGTCAGTTTATCCATCATGCTCCTCTGTTGAGCTAGTAAATGATTCCAAGAAAGCTGGTCTATGCATTAGATAGCCTTGGCCAATTTTGCACCCCAGACCTAACATCGCTTGCCTCTCTTCCTCTGTTTCAACGCCCTCTCCGATCATCTCTAGATTAAGGTCTTTGCAAACCTCTGTTACAAAACCAATGAGCCTAGATGTCACAGGATCTTTTATATTAAAGGTGAAATGCTTGTCTAACTTCACCACATCAATGGGCAGATCCTGGATATATCTTAAGGAAGCATAGCCTGCACCAAAATCATCTAAAGCAATTTTGATCCCTTGTTTTTTTAATGCGTTTAGTGAGTCAGAGGCTATTTGAATATCTGCAAGCTCTGCCGTTTCTGTGACCTCCAGGCCAAATTGATTGGGCTCCAAGCTATGTTTGGTTACAAAGTCTGTGAAAATGGAACAAAATTCTGGATGCATAATGGTGTGCGCTGAAACATTAAGGTAAAGGGTGGCATCTTTAAGGCCAATGCTCTCCTTGACGGCAAAAAATTTCTCAAGCTGTTTTAGAGATTCAAGGACAACAAGGGAGAATAAGCTCTCACCTTCTATCTGAGGGATGATCAAATCATTACGTAAGTAACTTCCATCCTCATCTCTGAGCCTCAAAAGGGCCTCTACTCCAGTAACTTCATTGGTCTCTAGGTTCACTTGCTTTTGGTAAGCTAGTTCAATGCGATCATACTCAATGCAATCTATTGTTTTACGCAAAGCATCAAGCCCAGCAAGAGAAGAGCATAATATTTCAATCAGCATAATGCCTTTAGACTCATCAACAGGGATCATGTGAACTCGGGTTCTCATATAAAAAGTAATCTTTCGGAGAGAGATTTCAATTGGAGTGTCGTAGTAAAGTGCGATAGAGTCCTGGTCTCCAAAATTTGAGGTGACTTTCTCATCTATCTTTGCAACCTTTAGAGCATCAAGATCGGTCAAGTTAAAAATATATTTAGCAGCAATATTTGCCCATGCAATAGAGCCGTCAAGCTCATAAATAATATATGGACTCGGGTGGTGTAATAGAGATTGAGTAAGGTAATTAAGCTCTTGATCATTTTGCATTATTCTTTACCCGTATAGCTGGCTAAGTTTTATTTGCGCATCTACGAGCTCCGCAAAATCTTCTGCAAAAGTGATCTTGATGAAGCTCCATATCTCAAGATGCTTTGGCTCTTTAAAGAGAGTCTTAAAAGAAACCAGCATGGCTTCCCACTCGTCTTCATCAAGCATTCCGATTTTAAATTGGTAATGCTGATTTTCTCTCGCCCTCAGCATCACACTAAAATAAGTTAGATAAACCGCATTCTCTTCTTTGGTGAGCTCTTCATTGTTTCTAAGCTTTAATTTCACTTTAACAAGAATGGGTTTCATTCCAGCCAGGGCTACTTTCTGATGTGAGTCTGCAATATTCTGTCGAGCATTAGCTCTAGCAACTCTGTTTTGCTCCCTTAGCTCTGTAACCAAAAAATACACAGTGACCAGAACAGTAAAAGGCCCCAAAGTCTGAAGGATGACAATGATTGTTTCAAAGGACATTAAGTTATAAATTTAAGATGTGTGTAAATTGCATATGTTGTTCAATATAAAGTTTTTTTACATCTCGGTAAAGAATCTAGTCGATTTAAAAAAGATTTCTCAAGTATAATGCTTGCGTGCGCCCGTAGCTCAGCTGGATAGAGTACTTGGCTACGAACCAAGGGGTCGGGAGTTCGAATCTCTCCGGGCGCGCCATCTCTCACTTACAGAAAGAGGTTTCTGAGATAAATATGACCAACGAATA
>Ga0209632_10003635_pt1 | contig 14012 bp, 13 predicted proteins | sample COG_10_FD_184754 | JGI IMG/M metagenome (GOLD analysis project Ga0209632, IMG submission 184754) | Pelagic Microbial community sample from North Sea - COGITO 998_met_10 (SPAdes) (version 2) | ecosystem: Environmental > Aquatic > Marine > Neritic zone/Coastal water | place: Helgoland, sampling... | reverse complement strand
AAAAATTTAAAATGGCCTAGAAAGTCCTATGCTCCTATGATTACTACTGTTGATAACCGTATAGGACAGGTATTGGATAAATTAGATGCCTTAAATTTAAGAGAGAATACCGTTGTAATTTACATGAGTGACAATGGCCATTCTACTGAAGATTATTATAATTGGGACGTGAGTTATGGTGGTAATGGCGGAGGTGGTTACACTGGAAAGTGGAGAGGTGCCAAAGGCAGCTTTTTTGAGGGTGGATTGCGTGTTCCTGCAATTATCAGCTATCCTAAACTTTTTCCAAAAGGAGAATCCAGAGATCAAGCCATTTTAAATTTAGACATACTACCAACAATTTGTGAAATACTGGATATTCAGATTCCAAAAAATAAACTTGATGGAAAAAGTATTGTTGAAGTAATAAAATCTAATGATATCGCATCTCCTCACGAAGAACTACACTGGATGTGGCAGGACATGTGGGCTGTAAGAAAAGGGGATTGGAAATTAATCTATAAAGGACATGATACTACAGGTAAATATTCTACACATCCTGAAATGGAGTTTGAAATGCCTGAATATTATTTAGCAAATTTGGAGGATGAACATCCTGAAGAAATAAATCATGCCTCACAACATCCGGAAATAGTAAAAGAACTTAATGACTTACATAAGATTTGGGCAAAAGATGTCTTTAAGGATTCAGGTTACGAAGATCCTAATTCAGTTACGGGTAAAAAAGAAAGTCTTCTAAAAACCAAAGGGACTAAGAAACTGTAATTTATTTATTTGAAGAATTAAATACAAAGACTGAACCGTAATGTGCAAATGTTAATCAATAAAATATAAAAATTATATTAAAGACAAAAAATATTATTAATAGATGTATACACGCACCAATTGACAAAACAGTTTAAGCATATTTTTTGAATGAGAATGAGTTCTCACTTGGATTATGGACTTTTTTAGTAAGTTTTTGCTTAAAAAGCAATTGAATTCTATAATCAATAAAATAAATAAAAATGAATAACAGTAACAGCGCACCTCCATCTAGAGAATCAGTTTCTAAAGCTTGGATTCTTGACGTAAGATTTAAAATAGATTATAAAACAGGAGTACAAGGATGTCCCGAAAATTCAGCCCAATTTAAGGGGTTTTGTGAAGCAGGAGGAACAGAAACATGGGCACAAGTGCCAGGATTAAGGTCTAAATTCTTCACCCTTTCACAAGATCAACAAGATGGATCAGGAATTTATATTTTTCTTTCTAAACAAGATCTAGATGGCTATATGGAAAGTGATTTATTTAAAAATTTTGGTTCCTTTCCGCATATTACCCAACTAGATGTAAAAACCTACAGAGTACTAGCAGGATCAGAGGAAACAATAGACATGGGTTCGTGGACATCAGGTAATGAAAGACCTACTCGTGAAGATGTAGAATCTGCTGTAGTATTTTATCCAAGATTCAATATAGACTATGGTACAGGAATAGAAGGAACCCCGTCCAATCATCAGGAATTTGAAGGAGCACTTATTGAACCTATGAATTTTTCGAAAATGTGGCACAATTCTAATGTATCTGGACTGCGAAGCAAATACTTTACTATAGATCAGGAAAATAAAACAGGAACAGGTGTATACATTTTTACTAGTCAAAAATATCTTGACGATTACCTTAAAAGTGAATTATTGTCAAACTTTAAAAGTTTTCCACATATTACTGATTTGAAAGTAGATATTTATAATATTATTGGTGGTACAGAATTGACAATGTCTGTTAACCCTTGGTAATACTTTTTAATTGGCAAGCTCTTCTTTCTGAAAGGACTAATTTGAAAATAGTAAAATATATTTAGTCTCTTGTTTAGCAAAATTTGAATTTCTTTACTAAATCCAGAATTGCGTTATGCTACTCTGGATTTTTTTGTGATTGGCTACAACTCGTTATATGGAGAACAAACTCCCTGTTTATAGGACTCTGGTTCCGGGTAACAGGAACTTTTACTTTCGTTTATTATTGTAAATATAATAAACTAAATTCTGAAAATGAGGTTAAACTTTTTCAATACTATTTTGAACTGTTCTAATAATCGCTTGAAGAACTTCTATTAATCTTTGAGAGTATTTAAACGAAGTCTTTTAATTAAAAAACGGTTACACTTTATAAAAGTATAAAGTTTATATATGAAAGTGTAACTAATTGTTCTTAAGCTATATTTAATTACATTTTAATAAAACTGGAACCGTTCCATTCCCATCTAAAAATCTGAGTTGTGTCAAAATGATATTTATCGTTCTCAAATAAATCTACAGATCCATTATTATCAATATCTTGAACTCTAATCCATACCATAGAATTCTCCGCTCCCTGAAATACATCAAAATAAGAATCAGTAACATCAATAAAATCTGTTCCCTGATTATTAATTATCAATTGTACGGCCCATCCAACATAAAAATCAGTATCATACGTATTATTTGCGGTTACTGATCCACCTGCACGGTTGACAAAAATATCATCAAAACCATCATTATTGATGTCGTAAAATGAAAAATCAGTTGAAACACCATATCCTAAAACTTTTGGCAGCAGTATAGAATTCGCATCAGAATAATTTATCCCATTCCCAAAATAAATTTTTTCGGATTCTAAATCATATGACGCCATAGAGTGCCCTCCAACAATTAAGTCCAAAAAACCATCATTATTAATATCAATTAACTCAATAGTATATATTCCTCCCTCTGAAGTTTGCCATAATTGATTCATATCTGAAAAATTAGCGAAACCATCATTTATTAAAACTAAACCTGTTGATGTAATAATATCCAAATCACCATCATTATCAATATCACCTGAAGCGGCACCATGATAAAAAGATTTGGGCAAATTATCCAATATTTCAAAATTATATCCATTAGAGTTACTGAGTAGAATACTTGGGTATGCAAACTCAAAAACTGCCCCTTCTGCGCCATGATCAGCAAAAAAAACATCAGGTTTGCCGTCTCCATTGTAATCACCTACTATAGATTTCCTTGCGGTTTCACATCCAATGTTATTTTGGATTAATGTTTGATCTAAAACAAAATTTTCATTCTTATTATTTATAAATAATTCTAATGGGTGTCTTTCTATGTTATATTTATTTTTCGCTAATAAAATATCTTCATAACCGTCTCCATTAAAATCAGCATAAGAATATGCTGCCGAATAGCTTGTTTGAAATAAGTCTATCCCATTCGAAGTTGGTATCGATTCAATATCAATCCAAAAGTCTGAATTTTTAAACTTATAAGAAGGCTGCTTATAATCAAAGTATCGCATAAACTTAGCCTTCACTTCAGTAGAATCTGAAATTCTAATTTCTACAGGGTTTTCTGAAGAAATAATACTACCAGACCAACCTATAAACTCCCAATTTTCTGATGGATTTGCAGTTAATATTATCGAGGTCCCTAATTCATAATTTGAAGACGATATCCCGTTAATAGACTCATAGTCTACTTGTCCTTCACCCTCTATGTTTATGGTAATTGGATAGATTGGTGTTTCAGGTTCAGAAATTATTTCAATTTCTTTAGAACAAGTAATTAATAAAAATGAACAAATGAGCAAAGCTGAGAGTTTAATTGTGAAACCGTTAAAAGATGTTTTTATATTAATCATAAATTTGCGCTTAAAAATAATTTTAAAGATAAAAAAACGGCTATACTTTATAAAAGTATAACCGTTTTATTGTTTTAGTAGCGGGAATTGGATTCATTTCTCCACGTTGTTCCGAAATGGGCCAAAGGGGAGAACAGCCCAAAGAAACTCCGATTGCTACGCAATCTAATTTTTTATTTTGTTCTCAAGAAGATGCAAGCATCACTTGACCCCAAAATAAAAACTCCTTGATTTCTCAAGGAGTTTCTTTGTAGCGGGAATTGGACTCGAACCAATGACCTTCGGGTTATGAGCCCGACGAGCTACCTACTGCTCTATCCCGCGATTTAGACTGCAAATATAAGATAGTTTTTAAGTTCTACAAGGTTTATTTGAATATAATTTAGAAAGAGGAAGATGTTTTTAGTTCAAATACAAAACCTGCATTTAATGGTAATTCATAGGATTTTGTGGCACAAAAATCTAACACAGACTCATTATCTGTTTTTTTAATTCTCAAACAAAAGCAACCCTTTAAGAATTAAGTCTAACACCTTTGAAAAATCCAATCGTAAAATCTACAACCCATTTAATTGATAAAAAACCAAACCATAAAATGGAAATAAAAAGGATCCAAAAGAATTTAATAAAATTAACAAAAAGTATAATTAACATTTAGATTAGTTGAATATTTTTATTTTAAGGATTGACTTATTTTGTATATTTTCAATTATAACAATCGTTTTATTCTTAATCGAAGCCGCCGCTATACTATTGTTCTCGCCAGATGTAGAAAAAATTGGAGTATAATTAGAAGTAACCCATTTATTTGACTGAAGTTCATACTCTACTATATAAGCATTTCTTACACAGTCATAACAGTATTGGTGACCATCTCTTTGCTTATAGACTACTGAAATTATTTTTGATCCATCAGAACTAATATCTAAAGATTCAATGTTAGTGTATTCGTAGGTATTAGTTGAAATTTCTTCGCCTTTTTGAATCCATTTATTAAAAGATTCTTCATATTGATAAACACGTATATTTTGTCCGTATGTTGTTGGATTAGGAATGACTTTTTCATAAACAGATACAGCAATTGTGTTTCCGGAATTATCAACAGAAAGTTTATTTCCATAACCTCCTAGTCCACCCCCTACTAATCCAAGATTAATTGGATCCCCTCTATCAATTAATTGTCCCTGGGAGTATTCATAATTATTTATAACTCCTGGTTCACTTTGATAAACTATATATTTTAAATCTTCAGAAAAATCTTCAAAAGTATAGTTATTTTTCAATATTGTATAATACTTTTTTTGCATTTTTTAATACTTTTCTTTTGTTTTTGCTAAATTAGCACCAATGAAATTACACTTAATAGATAGAAGCAATAGTAATTCAGCTATTACAGTAAAAAGAAATAGCTACCCAAATTTTTTAAAATTATGGCATTATCATCAAGAATTGGAATTGGTTTCAATTATAAAAAGCACAGGAACACGCTTTATTGGAGATAGTATAAATAAGTTTCAACCAAAAGATGTTGTATTAATTGGTAGAAACTTGCCGCATATGTGGTTAAATGATCCTCAATATTTTGAAGAGAATAGCACTTTAAAAGCAGAAGCTATATCTATACATTTCAAAGAAGACTTTTTAGGAGATGTTTTTTTAAACTTACCAGAAATGAAATCTGTTTTACAGCTTTTAAAAAAAGCAGAACAAGGCGTTCAATTCATAAATGTTTCTAAGAAATTAAGGCAGTTAATTGAACAATTAAATACGGAGTCAGGTTTTAATAAGACATATCAATTTATAGCCATACTGCATGAACTCTCTATATATAATGATTATACTCTATTAGCTAGTTCTGGTTACGTGAACTCATTACAGCAAGAAGATTCAGCATTATCAAATCAAGTAATTGCTTATATTTTCAAGAATTTTAATAAAGAGATTAGCCTGAAAAAAGTGGCTGAAATATCAAAAATGAATACGTCTGCATTTAGTAGATCCTTTAAGCGTGTTCATCGTAAAACATTTTCTAAATATGTTAATGAAATACGAATTGGGTATGCCTGTAAGTTATTAATAGAGAACGATTTAAATATTTCGGCAATTGCCTACGAAACAGGATTTAACAATTTATCAAATTTTAATAGACAATTTAAAATGATAAAGAAAATATCACCTTCTGCCTATATTAAAAAACATATTAATTATACAAATGTTACTAATTATTCAGATTAAGTGCAAAAATAGTATTAGTTTGTGTCAAGTTTTTAGTGGACATACATTAAAAGACTTATTACTTTTGTAACGTAACAAACTACCTGCAATGAAACAAGCAATTACCATTATAAATATAGTAACAAAAGACGTACGTTTCCCAACCAGTGATTCTTTAGATGGATCAGACGCAATGAATTCAGATCCAGATTATTCTGCGGCATATGTCATTTTAGAAACAGACCATCCAGAATTTAATGGACATGGACTAACATTTACTATTGGTCGTGGAAATGAATTATGTGTTGCCGCAATTGAATCTTTATCCCACTTAATTATTGGAAAAACTTTAGAGTCCTTTACTCAAAACATGGGTGACTTTTGGAAAATGATTACAGGAGATAGCCAATTGCGTTGGCTAGGTCCAGAAAAAGGAGTGATTCATTTGGCAACAGGTGCCGTGGTTAATGCAGTTTGGGATTTATACGCTAAAGTAGAAGGAAAACCGCTTTGGAAATTAATTGCAGACATGTCTCCAGAAGAATTTGTAAAGTGTGTTGATTTCACATACATTACAGACGCAATTACGCCAAGTGAAGCATTAAACATTCTAAAAAAGAACGAAACAACGAAGCAAGAACGCATTGATAATTTATTAGAAAATGGTTATCCTGCTTATACTACTTCTGCAGGTTGGTTGGGTTACAGCGATGATAAAATGCGAAGACTTTGCCAAGAAGCAAAAGCGGAAGGTTTTAAGCATATGAAAATAAAAGTTGGTTCAAATTTACAAGATGATATGCGTAGAGCACAAATTATTCGTGAAGAAATTGGAGAAGACTTACAATTAATGATGGATGCCAATCAAAAATGGGATGTAGATGAAGCGATTGAAAATATGGCTGCATTGAAAAAATTTAATCCCTATTGGATTGAAGAACCAACAAGCCCTGATGATATTTTAGGACACGCAAAAATTGCACGAGCCGTTGCTCCAATTAAAGTTGCAACCGGCGAACATTGTCAAAATAGAGTAATGTTTAAACAATTAATTATGGCAGACGCTTTACAAATTTGTCAAATTGATAGTTGTAGAGTTGGTGGTGTAAACGAAATTATGGCTATTTTATTAATGGCTGCAAAATATAAAGTTCCTGTTTGTCCTCACGCAGGCGGCGTTGGTTTGTGCGAATATGTACAACACTTATCTATGATAGATTATATCTGTGTAAGCGCAACAACTGACAACAGAATTATAGAATATGTAGATCATTTACACGAACATTTCTTTGAGCCTGTTGTAATTAAAAACGGTGCATATATGCCACCAAAACAACCAGGTTATAGCATTACAATGAAACCAAAATCATTAGAAACCTACAGTTTTCCGAATGGAAAAGTTTGGGCTAAAAAACTACAATTAAAATAATATGATATTTAGTTTAAAAGGAAAAACAGCGATTGTTACAGGGGGTGGAAGTGGCATTGGAAAAGCAATTTCAAAAACCTTTGCAAAGCAAGGTGCACATATTTGTATTCTTGATTTTAGTGAAGAAAATGGAAATACAACGGTTTCAGAAATAAAAAAAGAAAATGGCTCTGCCAGCTTTTATCAATGCGATGTGGCAAATCAAAATCAAATAGAAGAAATTTTTAATACAATTTCTAAAAATAATTCCATAGATATTTTAATAAATAACGCTGGTATTGCGCACGTTGGAAATATAGACAATACAAATTCTGAAGATCTAGATCGTCTATATAATGTAAATATAAAAGGTGTTTATAACGGAATGAAAGCCGCTATTAAACATTTTATGAAAAATGGAAAAGGAGTTATTGTTAATATGGCTTCCATTGCTTCTTCAGTAGGTATTTCAGATAGATTTGCGTATTCAATGACCAAAGGAGCTGTGTTAACTATGACCTATTCTGTTGCAAAAGATTATGTAGCTAGTGGAATTAGATGTAATTGTATTTCGCCAGCACGAGTGCATACACCTTTTGTAGACAACTTTATAAAACAAAATTATCCAAATAATCAAGAGGAAATGTTTGAGAACCTTTCTAAAACACAACCAATTGGTCGTATGGGAAAACCTGAAGAAATAGCAAACCTTGCACTCTATTTATGCAGTGATGAAGCTTCATTTATAACAGGTACAAACTTTCCTATTGATGGAGGATTTGTTACGTTGAATGGAAATTAAATAAATAATAAAAGATGTAAAAATGAAATTAATAAGATTCGGAACAGAAGAAAACGAAAAACCAGGAATTCAATTAGAAGATAAACGTTTAGATGTAAGTGCATTTGGAGAAGATTACAACGAAAAATTCTTTGAAACAAACGGGATAGAACGTTTAAAATATTGGATAAAAACGAACGAAAGCAATTGTCCCATAATTGATGACGTAGTTCGTTTAGGTTGTCCTATTACAAGACCTTCTAAAATTGTTTGCGTTGGTTTAAATTATGCGAAACACGCAGCAGAAGCAGGAATGAAAGTGCCTGATGAGCCTGTTTTATTCTTTAAGTCTACCACTGCAATTGTGGGTCCTAATGATGATGTTGTAATTCCTAAGAATAGTGAAAAAACAGACTGGGAAGTAGAATTAGCAATCGTAATTGGTAAAAAAGCATCGCATGTTTCTTTAGAAAATGCAGAAGATTATATTGCAGGTTATGTTTTACATAATGATGTTTCTGAACGTGCTTTTCAAATTGAAAAAGAAGGACAATGGTGTAAAGGAAAAGGTTGTGATACTTTTGCTCCTTTAGGCCCATTTTTAGCAACTAAAGATGAAATAAAAGATCCTAACAACCTGCACTTGTGGTTGGAAGTTAATGGCGAACGTTTGCAAGATTCTTCTACATCAGATTTTATTTTTAACGTACAAGAAGTTGTATCTTACATCAGTCAATATATGACGTTATTACCTGGCGATGTTATTTCTACAGGAACGCCATTTGGTGTTGGTTTAGGTTTCCATCCGCCAAAATATTTAAAGCCAGGAGATATCATGCGTTTAGGTATTGAAGGATTGGGCGTTTCAGAACAAAAAACAGTAAGTTACAAATAAATGAAAATAGACGCACATCAGCATTTTTGGCAATATAATCCGCAATGTGATACGTGGATTAATGAAGAAATGAGTGTACTTAAATACGATTTTTTACCTGAAAATCTACTACCAGTTCTAAAACAACATCAATTTGATGGATGTGTAGCTGTACAAGCTGATACTTCAGAAAAAGAAACAACATTTTTATTAGAATTAGCAGAAGATAATGCTTTTATAAAGGGCGTTATTGGTTGGTTAGATTTGTGTAATGAAAATATTGATGTACGTCTAAACCATTTTTCAAAATATAAAAAACTAAAAGGATTACGTCATATTGTACAAGCAGAACCAGATGGTTTTATGCTTCAAAAAGAATTTCAACGCGGTATTTCTGCATTAGAAAAATATGATTTTACGTATGATATTTTAATATTTCCGCATCAATTAGAAGAAGCAATTGAATTGGTTAGCAAATTTTCGAAGCAAAAATTTATTTTAAATCATTGTGCTAAACCTTACATTAAAGACAACAAAATCACTATTTGGAAAAAGAATCTCGAAAAATTAGCTCGTTTTAAAAATGTCGCTTGTAAGATATCAGGTTTAACTACAGAAGCCAATTGGAATTCTTGGAATAAAAAAGAGATTCAACCTTATCTTGATGTAGCTTTTAAAGCATTTGAAAATGATCGTTTACTTTTTGGAAGCGATTGGCCAGTAAGTTTATTAGCTGGCAATTACACAGAAACTGTTGGACTTATTGAAAATTACATTCAACAATTTTCTAAAACAGAACAGCAACAAATAATAGGATTAAATGCTATGAATTGGTATAACTTAAAAGATTAAATTATGGATTTAAATCTTAAAAATAAAGTAATAATTGTTACCGGTGGCTCAAAAGGTATTGGTAACGGAATCTGTAATTTACTTGCTGAAGAAGGGGCAATTCCTGTAATTGTAGGTAGAAATAAAGCGAATATTTTAGATGCCGTAAAAATAATAAAAAATAATGGTGGTCAAGCATTTCATTGTTTTGCAGAACTAACAGACCAAAGCGCTTGTAAAAAAGCTATAGATCGCGTTCTTAAAGAATTTGGCAGAATAGATGGCTTGGTAAATAACGCAGGTGTAAATGATGGAGTTGGTTTAGAAAATGGAAATTATGATCATTTTATGATCTCGATTCAACGCAACGTTGCACATTATTATGCGATGGCTAAATACGCATTACCAGCACTTAAAAAAAGTAAAGGAGCCATTGTAAATATTGGCTCAAAAACTTCATTTACCGGTCAAGGTGGAACCTCTGGCTATGCTGCTGCAAATGGAGCTCGAAATGCTTTAACTAGAGAATGGGCTGTAGAGTTATTACCTTTTTCAATTCGCGTAAATGCGGTAATTGTTGCAGAATGTTATACACCATTATATAAAAAGTGGTTAGACACTTTTCCAAACCCAGAAGAAAAAATAAACGGTATTACTAAAAATATTCCATTAGAAAACCGAATGACTTCCACTACAGAAATTGCAAACACTGTTGCATTCTTGTTATCTAAAACATCGAGCCATACTACAGGACAATTATTGTTTGTAGATGGTGGTTATACACATTTAGACCGATCCATATAATTATGAAAAACACTACAAAACATCCAATCGTTTCAAAAAAAGTACTCATTCCTTTTCTTTTAGTAACATCATTATTTGCTCTTTGGGGCTTTGCCAATGCAGTTACAGATCCCATGGTAAATGCATTTAAAAAAGTATTAGAATTATCAAACACTCAAGCCTCATGGGTTCAGATGGCCTTTTATGGAGGTTATTTTTGTATGGCTTTTCCAGCCGCAATGTTTATGCGCAAGTATTCTTATAAAGTTGGTGTTTTAATTGGACTAGCCTTGTATGCAACAGGAGCATTACTTTTTTATCCCGCTGCACAGTCAGAGAGTTTTGTATTCTTTTGTCTGGGATTATATGTGTTAACTTTTGGATTGGCATTTTTAGAGACTGCTGCAAACCCTTATGTATTAGCAATGGGAGCTAAAGAAACAGCTACTCAGCGTTTAAACTTAGCGCAATCTGTAAATCCAATAGGATTAATTGCTGGATTATTAGTAGCAAAATTCTTTGTTTATGATAAATTACAATCTGACGATATTGTAGATTTTGGAGCTTTAGATGAAGTAAAAAGAGGAATGATTAAAGTTGCAGATTTAGCAGTAATACGCGATCCTTATGTAGTATTAGGTTTGGTTATTTTAGGTGTATTTATTTTGTTTTTGGTAAATAAAATGCCGCAATCAAAAGAAGAAGGAAAAATGCCTAGCTTAAAAAATACTTTTAAAAAATTATTGCGTAATAGAAAATATGTTTTAGGAGTTGTTGCACAAATATTATACGTTGGAGCACAAATTATGACTTGGACTTATATTTATCAATATGCTGAAGCAATAGACGTCGCTAATGCAGGTGAAGTAGGTTATGAAAAGGTTGATGTATTTACATATCAATTTATAGCATTTGTATTATTTACGGTAGGTCGTTTAGTAGGAACAGCAATGTTACGCTTTATGAGTTCTGGTAAATTATTAATGTTTTTCGCACTACTTGCAAGTATTTTCGTTCTATCTGCTATCTGTATTGAAGGCTTAATTGGATTGTACGCCATAGTCGGAATATCGTTCTCTATGTCATTAATGTTTCCTACCATTTATGGAATTGCATTAAATGATTTAACCGAAGAACAAGCTAAAGTAGGATCTGCTGGATTGGTAATGGCAATTGTTGGCGGTGCTCTGTTACCGATGCTACAAGGGATGATTATTGATACAGGAGGTAGTGGTGTTTCAGATACTAAAATAATGGGGGTTGCAGAGGTTAATTTTTCTTTTATTTTACCACTATTTTGTTTTATTTACATAGCCTGGTATGGTTTAACTGTTTATATGAAGTATGAGAAAGCAAGTAATGCTTCATTAAAAGAATACGTTTTAAAATGAAAAAGATTAAAAGATATTGTTTTGCTTTAGATTTAGTTAATGACCCTAAACTCATTTCTGAATATAAAAAATATCACGAAAAAATATGGCCAGAAATTACCAAAAGTATAAAATTAGCTGGTATTGAACATTTGGATATTTATTTAGCGGGGAATCGGTTATTTATGATTTTAGAAGGAAACGAAACTTTTTCTTTTGAAAAGAAAACTACCATGGATTTAGGAAATCCAAAAGTGCAAGAATGGGAAAATCTAATGTGGAAATATCAGCAAAAATTACCTTTTGCAAAAGAAGGTGAGAAATGGATATTAATGGATAAAATTTATCAGTTATAAAAAAATAAAAAATATGGAATTAACAATCAATCCAAAATACCCATCAGTAGATGATTTAAGAAAAAGAGCAATTGTAAAAATGCCAAAGTTTGCTTTTGAATATTTAGATGGAGGGTGTAATGAAGACATCAATTTAGATAAAAATAGAACCGATTTACAGAAAATTGAATTGATGCCTCAGTACCTTTCAAAGTTTGAGAAATCAGAAATGAAAACAGAGTTATTTGGACACACATATGATGCGCCTTTTGGAATTTCTCCTATAGGTTTACAAGGATTGATGTGGCCAAATTCTACAGAAATTTTAGCCAAATCTGCAAAAAAACATAATGTCCCATTTATTTTAAGTACGGTTACTACTTCTAGTATAGAACGTGTGGCAGAAATTACAGAAGGTAAATCTTGGTTTCAATTATATCATCCTGCAGAAGAAAAAATAAAAAAAGATTTATTAGATAGAGCGGCGGCGGCTGGTACAGATGTATTAGTTATTTTGGCAGATGTACCAACTTTTGGATACAGACCTAGAGATGTTCGTAATGGATTAGCTATGCCTCCAAGTATGAGTATTAAAAATATTATTGAAGTAATGAAAAAGCCAGATTGGGCAATTCAAACTTTAATTCACGGACAACCAGCCTTTAAAACAATGGAAAAATATATGCCTAAAGGACTTAATTTAAAAAAGTTAGGAGAATTTATGGATGCAACTTTTTCAGGTAGATTGAATGAAGATCGAATTGCTTCTATTCGCGACCAATGGAAAGGTAAATTAGTTGTTAAAGGAGTCGTTAGTGAAGAAGATGCTCAAAGAGCAATAAATTTAGGCGTAGATGGTATTATTGTATCCAATCATGGAGGTCGTCAATTAGACGCCGGACAATCTTCAATAGTACCAATGACAAGTTTAGCTGAAAAATTTGGACATCAAACAAAGATAATGGTAGATTCAGGTTTGCGTGGTGGTCCAGATATTGCAAGAGCAATGGCTAGTGGAGCAGAATTTACTTTCATGGGAAGAAGTTTCATGTATGGCGTTGGAGCTCTAGGTAAAAAAGGAGGTGATCATACAATCTCTTTGATGAAAAAAGAATTATTACAAGTTATGGAGCAAATTTGTTGTCAAAAAACAGGTGATTTCAAACCACATTTAATTAAATAAGTAAATATTAATATTTATCTTATTAAATTTCAAAATTGTAATTAACTCAGTTTTTTCAGAATATAGAAACTGAAGATACTAACTCCACATTTAGATTAAGTTAAAGGATGATTTTATGGTTCTGTCGCATCTGCTAAAATTAAGCATCAAGTTTTAAACTAATTTAATTTTTTAAGAAGCTAATGATATAAATGATTTGTAGGTAGAACTTTCAGGGTTCACCAGTTGATTTTTCTTTATCATTCTAACTACTTCTATTCCTGAGATGGTTCTCTTTGCTGATTCAAATTCTTTAAAACCTAGACCTAGCATAATACGCCACTTTATCATTCGATGGTCTTGTTCTAAAATATTATTGAGGTATTTGCATTGCCTTATTTTTATGTTTGAATAGTTTCTTCGATTGTATAGTTTTATCGCAGCTTTATTCGCCCCACTCTTATCGATGTTTATAAGTTCTGGATTAACATTATTCACTATGGCTTTGATTAAAAATTTCTGTGCAGATATACGTTGTCTTCTTTTAGTTAACAAAAAGTCTACAGTATTCCCTTCTTTATCAACTGCTCTGTATAA
>Ga0209632_10003634_pt1 | contig 14013 bp, 10 predicted proteins | sample COG_10_FD_184754 | JGI IMG/M metagenome (GOLD analysis project Ga0209632, IMG submission 184754) | Pelagic Microbial community sample from North Sea - COGITO 998_met_10 (SPAdes) (version 2) | ecosystem: Environmental > Aquatic > Marine > Neritic zone/Coastal water | place: Helgoland, sampling... | reverse complement strand
GCCTAATCCTGATCTTGAACCGAACACCGTGATGGACGTATTTCAGAAGGGTTATACGCTCAACGGGCGGCTGATTAGACCGGCGATGGTGGTGGTGTCACAGGGGTCGTAATGACAGCTGGCAGTCAAAATTAAACTGTGCAGCCCTTGAATTTGCGCAACTCGCACCCACATAAACAATCATGAACACAAACTGACAATGACAAACCCTGGAAACAGGCTTTTAAGACAAGTAATGGAGATTTAACTGATGGGCAAAATTATCGGAATCGACCTCGGAACGACCAACTCTTGTGTTGCCGTACTTGAAGGCGATAAACCCAAAGTAATAGAAAATGCAGAAGGCGCTCGTACCACACCATCGGTTGTCGCCTACACCGACGAAGGTGAAATTTTGGTTGGACAGTCGGCAAAGCGCCAGGCGGTCACCAACCCACACAATACGGTATATGCCGTAAAACGTTTGATCGGACGCCGCTTTGAAGACGACGTAGTGCAGAAAGACATCAAAATGGTGCCTTACAAAATCGTCAAAGCTGACAATGGCGATGCCTGGGTAGAAGTCAAAGGTGACAGCAAAGCAGCACCGCAGATCTCAGCTGAAATACTCAAGAAGATGAAGAAGACTGCGGAAGACTATCTCGGTGAGAAAGTCACTGAAGCGGTTATTACCGTGCCCGCTTACTTTAACGATTCCCAGCGCCAGGCAACTAAAGATGCCGGCCGTATTGCCGGTCTCGACGTTAAGCGCATTATCAATGAGCCAACTGCAGCAGCACTGGCTTACGGTATTGATAAAACTGCTGGTGATCGCGTGGTCGCGGTTTATGATCTCGGTGGTGGTACCTTTGATATCTCGATTATTGAAATCGCCGATGTCGATGGCGAAAAGCAGTTTGAAGTACTGGCAACCAACGGTGACACATTCCTCGGTGGTGAAGACTTTGATATGCGCCTGATCGAATATTTATCAGCTGAGTTTAAGCGTGAAAGCAGCATCGATATTCACGGTGATCCGCTGGCTATGCAGCGCCTTAAAGAAGCTGCTGAAAAAGCCAAAATTGAACTCTCTTCAAGCCAGCAAACTGAAGTTAACCTGCCTTACATCACTGCTGATGCAACGGGTCCGAAGCACCTGGTAGTTAAACTGACGCGCACCAAGCTGGAATCTCTGGTTGAAGATCTGGTTGAGCGTTCACTGGCGCCGCTGAAAATCGCCCTAAAAGATGCCGGAAAGTCGGTTGGCGATATCGATGAGATTATTCTTGTTGGTGGCCAGACACGTATGCCTAAGGTTCAAGAAAAAGTGACTGAATTCTTCGGTAAAGAGCCACGCAAAGACGTCAACCCCGACGAAGCTGTTGCCGTTGGTGCTGCCCTGCAGGGTGCGGTACTGGCCGGTGATGTTACCGATGTGCTGTTGCTCGACGTGACACCACTGAGCCTGGGTATTGAAACCATGGGTGGTGTTGCTACGCCAGTGATCGAGAAAAACACCACGATCCCGACTAAGAAATCACAGATTTTCTCAACCGCTGATGACAACCAAACTGCCGTAACCATTCACGTGGTTCAGGGTGAGCGCAAACAGGCTACTGGTAACAAATCACTGGGTCGCTTTGATCTGGCTGATATCCCACCGTCGCCACGCGGTATGCCGCAGATTGAAGTAACCTTCGATATCGATGCCAACGGTATCCTGCATGTTGGTGCCAAAGACAAGGCAACGGGCAAAGAGCAGTCGATTATTATTAAGGCCTCATCAGGTTTGTCTGACGAAGAGATTGATGCAATGGTTCAGGATGCTGAAGCCAACGCTGCAGAAGATCAGAAGTTTGCCGATCTGGTTCAAGCGCGTAACACCGCTGATGGTTTAGCTCACGCTGCGAAGAAGACGCTTGACGAAGCCGGCGACAAAGCATCTGAAGAAGAGAAAACAGCGATTGAAGCGGCTATAAAAGGGGTCGAAGAAGCCGTTCAGGGCGAAGATAAAGATGCCATTGAAGCTGCCACCAAAGTTCTTTCTGACGCGTCTGCCGCTCTGGCACAAAAGCTCTATGCGGAACAAGCAGAAGCGGGCCAAGCTGAGAGCGGTGAGCAAGCTGCTGGCGATGACGCAATGGATGCTGAGTTCGAAGAAGTACAAGAGGAAACAGTAGAAGAGAAAGAAGACAAGAAATAATTCTTTAATCGTTTTTCTACTTTTATTAGGCGCGGGCAAAGTTCCGCGCCTAATTATATTGGTCTCAGTTTGGAAGAAAGAAATAAGTTATGGCTAAACGCGATTACTATGATGTTTTAGGTGTGGACAAAGGTGCCTCTGATGCTGAAATCAAGAAGGCATTTCGTCGTGTAGCGATGAAATTTCATCCGGACCGCAATCCCGATGGGGCGGATGCCGAAGATAAATTTAAGGAAGCTCAGGAAGCCTATGAGATTCTTGGCGACCAAGAGAAAAAGGCCGCCTATGATCGCTTTGGCCACGCTGGTGTCGATGGCAACAGCGGTGGCGGCGGTGCCGGTGGCTTTAGTGATGTTTTCGGTGATGTCTTTGGTGATATTTTTGGTGGCGGCGGTGGCCGTGGTCGCGGCGGTCCGGCGCGCGGTTCCGACTTGCGCTATGACCTGCAATTAGATCTCGAGGACGCGGTACGCGGAAAAACAGTCCAGATTGATGTGCCAACGCTTAGCAGCTGTGATACCTGTGATGGTTCAGGTGCGCGCAAGGGCTCTTCCCCTGTTACCTGTACCACCTGTAACGGTGCCGGCCAGGTCCGTATGTCTCAGGGCTTCTTTTCAGTGCAACAGGCCTGCCCGCAGTGTCGAGGTCGTGGGCAGATGATTTCCGATCCCTGTGGTGATTGTCACGGTCAGGGTGTTAAAGAAGAGCGCAAAACCCTGTCGGTTAAAATTCCGGCTGGTGTTGATACCGGCGATCGAATTCGTCTTGCCGGCAAAGGCGAGGCTGGCCCTCAGGGTGGACCAGCTGGTGATTTATATGTGCAGATGGTAGTCCGCGATCATCCGATTTTTGTGCGTGATGACAGCAACCTGCACTGCGAAGTGCCGATCAGTTTTGGTCAGGCCGCCCTCGGTGGTGAACTTGAGGTGCCGACGCTATCAGGCAAGGTTAAGCTGAAAATTCCTGCGGAAACTCAGAGCGGTAAGCTATTTCGTTTGCGTGGCAAAGGGGTGGCGCCGGTTCGCGGTGGTGGAGTGGGAGACCTGCTCTGCCGCGTCGTGCTAGAAACGCCGGTTAATCTGAGTGCCGAGCAACGTGATCTGTTAGAGCAGTTTGAAGCGAGTTTGGATGGCAAGAGTAAGCACTCGCCACGCAGCAGCAGCTGGTTTGATGGGGTGAAAAAGTTTTTTGATAATTTGACCCGCTAAAATCCATCTGCCTAATAGGCAGAGTTTATATAGAATATGGGTAGAGTACGCCCGCCTGGAACAGGCTAATAACTCACTTTGATAGGATAGAGATGATGAGCAGACTAGCGATTACCGGTGCCGGCGGCCGTATGGGTAAGGCCTTGATCGACGCTATATTGTTGAGCGACGGCGCGCAATTGACTGCGGCACTTGAACACTCAGAAAGCTCGCTGCTCGGCGTCGACGCTGGCGAATTGGCTGGTATCGGCAAAAACGGCGTCTTGGTGGCAGGCTCTATTGAAGAGGTTGTCGATCAGTTTGATGTGCTTATCGACTTTAGTGTGCCCAGTGCCACGGCAGCCAATGCCGCCTTTTGCGCTGCGCACAATAAGAAAATGGTTATCGGTACCACCGGTTTGACCGCAGAGCAGCTGAGTCAAGTGTCTGCGGCGGCTCATAGCAGTGCCATCTGTATGGCGTCCAATTTTTCCACCGGGGTCAATCTGTGCTTCAAACTGGCTGAGCTGGCGGCACAAGTGCTCGGCGATGAAGCTGATATTGAAATTATTGAGGCCCATCATCGTCACAAGGTCGACGCGCCCTCGGGCACTGCCTTATCTCTGGGTCAATCGGTTGCCACTGCCCTGGGTCGCGATCTCGATCAGGTTGCAGTTTATGGTCGCGAAGGCCAGACCGGCGCACGTGATCCTGAGACCATTGGTTTTGCCACGGTTAGAGGTGGCGATATTGTCGGCGACCATACTGTATTGTTTGCCGGAGAGGGTGAGCGAGTAGAGATTACTCACAAAGCCTCGAGCCGGCTGTCGTTTGCCCGCGGTGCTGTGCGAGCGGCGCTGTGGCTCTCAGCCAGAGACTCAGGCTTGTTTGATATGCAAGATGTACTTGGGCTTAAATAGTAGGCTGATAGCCGCATAAAATAGTTGCATCAGTGATGGACAAAATCCGACCCATTCAATAGAATACACTCCTAACACCGCAGCTAAGATGCGGTCTCATTCCGAGAGGTTAGAGCACAGCAGAATATTTTATTTAGCGAGATGAGACGTAGAGTTTCATCTCGCTTTTTTACAAATATTCAAAATCGACTGATGCCGTTATCGGAGTTGCCTGATTTCAGGTCTACGCTATATGTTAACTAATTAGGAGGTTGCGTGAATTCCCAGACTCACCGGGAAGCCGTACTTGCGCTAGCAGACGGAACAATTTTCAGAGGAACTGCCATCGGTTCGGATGGATGCTCTGTTGGTGAAGTAGTCTTTAATACAGCCCTCACCGGGTATCAGGAAATCCTTACTGACCCCTCATACGCTCAGCAAATCATTACCCTAACCTACCCCCATATTGGCAACGTCGGCGTCAACGATGAAGATGCCGAGTCGGATAGAGTCTGGGCGTCTGGTCTAGTGATCCGCGATCTGCCTCTGATGGTATCTAACTTTCGCAGCCAGCAATCTCTCGATAGCTACCTTAACGATAAAAATATCCTCGCTATCGCCGACATCGATACCCGCAAGCTGACGCGCATTCTGCGTGAAAGCGGTGCTCAAAACGGCTGTATTATGGCCGGTCATGTTGACGACGAGACGGCTCTGGCAGCCGCCCGGGGTTTTGCTGGCTTGAAAGGTATGGATCTGGCCAAAGAGGTCACCACCGACACCACCTACCAGTGGACAGAGCACAGCTGGGAGTTGGGTGTTGGTCATAAACCGCAGGATCCAGCCACCACTCAATACAAAGTGGTTGCCTACGATTACGGTGTGAAGCGCAATATTCTCCGTATGCTGGTTGATCGCGATTGCGAACTGATTGTGGTGCCGGCTAAAACGCCGGCCAGCGATGTGTTGGCGATGCAGCCCGACGGCGTCTTTCTCTCCAATGGCCCAGGCGATCCAGAACCCTGTGATTATGCTATCGAGGCAATTCGGGAAATTCTTGACGCCGATATCCCAGTATTTGGAATCTGTTTAGGTCATCAATTGCTGGCATTGGCTTCAGGTGCGAAAACTGTGAAGATGAAGTTTGGCCATCACGGTGCCAACCATCCGGTTGAAGACCTGGCTAATAATGTGGTGATGATCACCAGTCAGAATCACGGTTTTGCGGTAGATGAAGAAAACCTCCCGGACAATTTGGTGGCAACACACCGCTCGCTATTTGATGGCAGCCTGCAGGGTATTCGCCGCACCGATAAGCCGGCGTTTAGCTTTCAGGGGCACCCGGAAGCCAGTCCCGGACCTCACGATGCAGCCTCACTATTTGATCACTTTATAGCGTTAATGGAAGCTAGACGCTCCTAGCTTTCGGAGAAGACATGCCAAAAAGAACTGATATACAAAGCATCCTTATTCTTGGCGCCGGACCGATTATTATTGGTCAGGCCTGCGAGTTTGACTACTCTGGCGCGCAGGCCTGCAAAGCGCTGCGCGAAGAGGGTTTTCGGGTGATTCTGGTTAACTCCAACCCGGCGACGATTATGACCGATCCGGCGATGGCTGATGCCACCTACATTGAGCCGGTGGAATGGCGCACCGTCGAGCACATCATTGCTCAGGAACGACCGGATGCACTGCTGCCGACCATGGGCGGTCAGACAGCGCTGAACTGTGCATTGGATTTGGCTAAGCACGGTGTGCTGGAAAAGTATGGCGTGGAAATGATTGGCGCCAATGCCGATGCCATCGATAAGGCTGAAGACCGAGAGCGCTTCGATAAAGCAATGAAAGCGATCGGTCTGGATACCCCTAATTCTGGTATTGCCCACAGTATGGAAGAGGCCGTTCAGGTCGCTGACCGTTTTGGCTTCCCCTGCATTATCCGTCCGTCGTTTACTATGGGTGGCTCTGGCGGTGGTATCGCCTACAACCGCGAAGAATTTGAAGAAATCTGTCGCCGCGGACTAGACCTGTCACCCACCAATGAACTACTGATTGACGAGTCGCTGATTGGTTGGAAAGAATTTGAAATGGAAGTGGTCAGAGACCGCAAAGATAACTGCATTATTATCTGTGCGATTGAAAATCTCGACCCAATGGGTATCCATACTGGTGATTCGATTACCGTGGCGCCGGCACAAACCCTGACCGACAAAGAATATCAAATTATGCGTAATGCCTCGATCAAGGTGTTGCGTGAGATCGGCGTTGAAACCGGTGGATCCAATGTCCAGTTTGCGGTTAATCCCGAAGATGGACGCTTGATCGTTATTGAAATGAACCCGCGCGTGTCTCGCTCCTCAGCCTTGGCCTCCAAAGCGACCGGGTTCCCGATTGCAAAAGTGGCTGCCAAACTGGCGGTCGGCTATACCCTCGACGAGTTGCAGAACGAAATTACCGGCGGCGCGACACCGGCTTCATTTGAGCCGAGCATCGATTATGTCGTCACAAAAATCCCGCGTTTTGCCTTTGAAAAATTTGAGCAAGCTGATCAGGCACTGACCACACAGATGAAATCGGTCGGTGAGGTAATGGCGATTGGTCGCACTTTCCAAGAGTCATTGCAAAAAGCACTGCGTGGCCTTGAGGTAGGGTCTGCTGGTTTTGACCCGAAGATCACCGAGACAACTGAAAATCCTGAAGCGGTGCTGAACAGTGAACTGGCTATTCCAGGCCCTGACCGCATCTGGTATCTGGCCGATGCCTTTAGACAAGGCATGAGCTTGGATGAAGTATTTTCACGCACCAAAGTAGATCCCTGGTTTTTGGTGCAGATTGAAGATCTGGTTAAAGATGAACTGGCTCTGGCGCAACGCAGCCTCGGCGATCTCGATGAGAAAAGCCTCTACCGCCTCAAGCGCAAAGGTTTCTCCGATCGCCGCATTGGTGATGTTTTAGGCTGTAGCGAAACCGCTGTGCGTGAAATGCGCTACGGGTTTGGCCTGCACCCCGTTTACAAGCGTGTCGACACCTGTGCCGCAGAGTTTTCAACTGATACCGCCTACATGTACTCGACCTATGAAGAAGAGTGCGAGGCACGCCCCAGCGCGCGCGATAAGATTTTGGTGCTTGGCGGCGGTCCCAACCGCATTGGTCAAGGTATTGAATTTGATTACTGCTGTGTTCACGCGGCACTGGCAATGCGTGAAGATGGCTATGAAACCATCATGGTCAACTGCAATCCAGAGACGGTTTCAACCGATTACGATACCTCTGACCGACTGTTTTTCGAGCCGGTAACCCTTGAAGATGTGCTCGAAATCGTGCGTATCGAAAAACCCAAGGGCGTGATTGTGCAGTTCGGCGGTCAGACGCCGCTTAAGCTTGCCCGCGCGCTTGAAGCTGCCGGTGTGCCGATTATTGGCACCACGCCGGATGCGATCGATCGCGCGGAAGATCGTGAGCGCTTCCAGCAAATGATTGAAAAACTCGGCCTGTTGCAGCCAAAAAATGCGACCGCGCGCAGTGCCGATCAAGCTGTCGAGTTGGCCAAAGAGATTGGCTACCCACTGGTTGTGCGTCCCTCCTATGTGCTCGGTGGACGGGCGATGGAGATTGTCTACAAAGAAGACGAGCTGCGGCACTATATGAAGACCGCTGTACAGGTATCCGACGATTCACCTGTCCTGCTCGACTTCTTCTTGCCCAATGCCATTGAAATGGATGTCGATGCTGTCAGTGACGGCGAACAGGTGGTGATCGGTGCTATCATGCAGCATATCGAACAGGCCGGCATTCACTCTGGTGACTCCGCTTGCTCGTTGCCGCCTTATAGTCTCGATGACGATATTCAGAATGAAATGCGCGAAGTGTGCAAGAAAATGGCCTTGGAACTGGGCGTGCGCGGTTTAATGAATGTGCAGCTGGCGCTTCAGGATGGCTTGATCTATGTGATTGAAGTCAATCCGCGAGCTTCGCGAACAGTACCTTTTGTCTCCAAATGTATCGGCACATCGCTGGCCAAAATTGCCGCTCGTTGCATGGTCGGTCAAACGCTAGAATCACAGGGTTTTACCAAAGAAATTATTCCGCCTTACTTCAGCGTTAAAGAAGCCGTGTTCCCGTTTAATAAGTTCCCCGGCATTGATCCGATTCTTGGGCCAGAGATGAAGTCGACGGGTGAAGTGATGGGCGTGGGTGCAACCTTTGCCGAGGCCTATGGTAAAGCTGAACTCGGCGCCAGCGACGAAATTCCGTCCAAAGGCACTGCCTTTGTCAGCGTCCGCGAACGCGATAAAGATCAGGTTCCGGCAATGGCCAAGCAATTGGTCGATCTTGGATTTAAATTAGTCGCCACCAAAGGGACCGCAAAGGTTATTCAGCAAGCTGGTTTAGATGTGACTGAAGTCAACAAGGTTCAAGAGGGTCGCCCGCATATTGTCGATATGATTAAGAGCGATAAAATCGATCTGATTATCAACACCACTGAGGGGCGTAAGGCGATTTCCGATTCCTCGGCGATTCGCTCCAGCGCTGAACAGCATCGAGTCTATTACACGACGACAATGGCCGGTGGCAATGCGGTTTGCCAGGCCCTTAATTTTGATGGTAAAACCACTGTGCGACGTATTCAAACGCTGCATCAGGAGATAGTGTAATGCAAAAGGCCCCTATGACAGTTGAAGGTGAAATTGCTCTACGTAAAGAGCTTGAGCATCTTATTAAAGTGGTTCGTCCAGGCATTATTGAAGCGATTGCAACGGCCCGAGAGCACGGCGACCTAAAAGAAAATGCCGAGTACCATGCGGCGCGTGAACAGCAAAGTTTTACCGAGGGACGGATTCAGGATATTGAAGGAAAACTCTCTAATATTCAGGTTATCGATATTCATAAGGTGCCCCATGGTGATCGGGTGATCTTTGGGTCAACCGTTACCATTATCAATCTCGACCTCGACAAAACAGTGACCTATAAAATTGTCGGAGACGATGAAGCCGACGTTAAGGTACATAAAATATCCTACCAGTCTCCTATTGCGCGGGCGCTGATGGGCAAAGAAATTGGCGAAGTTGTTGTGGTTAAGGCGCCGAGCGGCGACGTCGAGTATGAAATCGACAATGTTGAGTTTATCTAGGAGTCTGTCCGACAAGAGAGAACCTGGTCTCTCTTGCGACGCTTTCTATTCTCGGACAGAAGACTTGTGGAGTGGCGCTTTAGGCTGCCTTACTGGCCTGCAGTAAAAATACCATCAGCGCTTTCTGCGCATGTAATCGATTCTCTGCTTCATCCCAGACTACCGAAATCGTTTCATCTTCTAGCAGCGCCGCAGAGACTTCCTCTTCCCGGTGCGCTGGCAGGCAGTGCATAAACAGCACATCATCAGCCGCATGGCCAATCAGATCGTGGTTGACCTGATAGTTGGCAAAATGCGCCAGCCGCACCTGCTGCTCGCTCTCCTGTCCCATTGAGGCAAAGACATCTGTGGTAACCAGATGGGCACCGCTCACCGCGGCAACTGGGTCATCGGTTACGCTGACATGGTTGCCGGCCTTGGCGACCAGTTCGGCATTCGGCTCGTAACCCGCTGGGCAAGCGATATTGAGTTTGAAGTCGAGCAGTATCGCGGCATTGATCCACGACTGACACATATTATTGCCGTCACCGATCCATGCCACTGTCTTGCCAGCGATGGCGCCACGGTGCTCAACAAAGGTTTGAATGTCAGCCAGTAGCTGACAGGGGTGAAAGTCGTCAGATAGCGCATTAATGACCGGTACTTTTGAATACTGGGCAAAGGTCTCGATTTTGTTGTGACCAAAGGTGCGGATCATCACAATATCAACCATACGTGAGATTACTCGCGCTGAATCTTCGATCGGTTCGCCACGGCCCAACTGAGTGTCATTGGGCGATAGGAAAAGGGCATCGCCGCCTAATTGGGCCATCCCCGACTCGAAAGAAACCCTGGTGCGAGTCGATGATTTCTCAAAGATCATAGCGAGAACTTTGCCGGCAAAAACAGGCTGCTGAGTGCCACTGTAGTGCGCGGCCTTCATCTCAATTGCCAGATCGATGACTTGATTTAACTCATCAGCGCTGAGATCGTTGAGGGTGAGGAAGTGTCTGATCGCCATAATATCTCTCGCTTTAATCGGCACTAAAATGTTTGATCAGCGGTGCGAGTATCGCGACCAGCTGATCGGCTTCGTCGTCGGTCATAATAAACGGCGGTAATAATCTGATCACCGAATCGGCGGTGACATTAATAATTAAACCTGCTGCCATAGCCGCGGGAAATAATGATTTGCAGGGTTTGTTGAGTTCAATACCAATCATGCAGCCTTTGCCGCGAATCTCAACGACATGCTCTACATCGGCCAGTGCTGTTTTGAAACCGGCCATAATTCTGTCGCCCAATACTGCGGCTCTCTCGCTGAGGTTTTCATCTTGCAATGTATTAATAGTGGCAAGAGCGGCGGCACAGGCCAGCGGGTTACCGCCAAAGGTTGAGCCATGGTTGCCGGGCTGCATTAGCTCTGCAGCTTCGCCATGGGCCAAGCAAGCACCGATGGGCACGCCATTACCGAGACCTTTGGAGGTGGTCACCACATCGGGAATAATGCCGCTGTGTTGGTAGTAAAAATATTTGCCGGTGCGGCCATTACCTGTCTGCACTTCATCGAGCATTAGCAGCCAGCCGCGCTGGTCACAAAACTCGCGAAGCTGTTGCAGGTATTCTGAGCTGGCCATGCGAATGCCGCCTTCACCCTGAATCGGCTCGACAAAGAGGGCGCAGATGCTGGGATTGTTATCGGCAACAGTGGTCAGTGATTCCATGTCATTAAACATCGCGCGGGCAAAGCCTCGCACTAGGGGCTCAAAGCCAGCCTGCACTCTGCGGCCACCGGAGGCACTCAACGTTGCCAGTGTGCGACCATGAAAGGCGTTGTCCATGACGAGCACTGTGGGCAGTTTGATGCCTTTTTTGTGGCCATGCAGGCGAGCCATTTTTATCGCAGCTTCATTGGCTTCAGCGCCGGAATTGCCAAAAAAGACCTTATCCATACCAGAGGCAGCACATAACTTGTCGGCCAATCTTTCCTGGTTGGGAATGGTAAAAAAGTTGGAGCAGTGGGTCAGGGTTGTGGCTTGTTCGGCCACCGCTTTTGCCACGGCAGGGTGGGAGTGCCCGAGACCACAGACAGCGATGCCTGAGAGTGCATCCAAATATTCATTGCCCTCTGCGTCCCACAGTCGAGCGCCAGCGCCTTTAACAAGGGTCGCTGCTCTAGTGCCATAGGTATTCATCAGTGCCTGGTTGGTCATCGTCGCTCTCGCATCCTTTGCATATTTAAAAATAATAAAAAAAGGCAGCTATGCTGCCCCTGATTAATACTGTATTTTTTTGAAATTACATTGGAATGAGGTAAAAACTCATGCCAGAGCTAAATAGTAGCGCGGTTTATTTAAGCTGGCAACGCTGGATTACAGTCTTTACGTGGCTTAGCTAGCGGCGTTTCATCCACGCGATCAATCCAGTGATGGATAGAATGCACACCAGAAGGCCAATAAGGTCGATAAAGAGCACGCCAAACTGGCCGAAGAAGCGTCCGCTATGAAGGTCGAGAATCAGGGTCTCCAGGGAAATACTCGGCCCTGCTGACTGCTCTCTAAGCTTTTGCTGCAGAGTCTTGGGCAGTGGCGCGGCTGTTTGTTGGCCATTCATAAGAGTCTTAGGGGTTACATCCGCTGCTGTCAGCTCTAGGCTATCTGGATTGAATTCCATAATGGCGAAGGCAGTGGTGAGATACACCCTATTGTCGAATACGGTAACGGCTTGGGTGTTGATCGGTAGCCCGTCTACAGCACCAAACTGTTCAATGAATTGCCCGTTATTGGAGAGCAGGTTTAGGCCATCGGCGCAGAGAGCAAAAATACTATCGGTTGTCTGAGCAACGGCACTAAGTGGTGCAGCGCATGGGCCGACACTGTCGCCATCAACCAATAGTGATTTATTACCATCCTGATAAAACCATTTTCCGCCAACTTCAAATCCTTCGGCGATCGGTACTTCAAAGCCATACCAGCTGAGCAGCCAGTTGCTGGAAAGATTGATTTGATTAAGCTTTAGGCCTGGCGAATGGTTTAGAGCAAAACCACTGATAGCGAGAAAAATTAATACCACAAAAGTCGACAGGCCAAGACGGCGATGCCAGAGCATATTGGTCTTGATTCCATTGATGGATTTGCTATTCAGGTTGGTCTTATTTCGCATGAGTTCTATGATTTACTAGGGCTGGTGGGTGGCACTGCTCTGATTCACCACAGCATGATAGTACAAAGCCAGTGCCGCGACCTTATTAACTGCCCACATGGACAGGGTAGCCCCGGTAATACCATCGATATTTCGATTCAGCTGATAATCCTCTTGCAGAGCTGCACCTTTATATTGCGCCGTGTAGGCCGGGTAACGCACTTCGCCGCCACGGCTCTCGCGATAGGCGAGAATCTTCACCAGCTGTATAACATCCTCTTCTACCACCACGCCGATGGTGATGGGCATCTCCTTGCCAATCTCTTCAAGAATCCAGGCCGTTTTGTTGTCGCTCTGGTGATAGCGTATGCGCAATCCACGCACCGGGTGGCCAACTATTGCCGCGGCTTGGGTACGAATTTCTGGTGTTAGCCAAAGCACCTTGGGCTCTGCCTGCCGCGGAGCAAATACCTCGGCAACAAAATCCGGCCCAGACTGATAAACCCCCTTGGCACTCACGGAAAATGAGGCCAGGGAGGTGATCGCAAAACAAGCCGCTGCTGTTGTTACCAGAGCGGCTCTGTAGAGCTTATTAAACATTTACGCTAACGCCATTAGAAAGAATAACCTACACCCATATTGAACCCATCGTAGCCAGTCTTGCTCGGCGTATCTTGATTTTGGTAGTCCATTTTGAAAACCACATTAGGATGTAGCCAGTAGTTGAGGCCAATATCAAATTGCTCGACTGCTGTATCCACAGCACTGCCGGCAAGATTGTCGTACTCACTGTAGCGCGCAAACAGGCCGAGTTTTTCGCTGATGCGGTAGCTCGGCTCTATATAAAAACCGCTCTGCTCGTCGGCACCCAATGCGATATTGTTAATCGCGCTGTCAAAGTCCCACTGGGCATAGAGCGCACGCAGTTGAAAGTCATCGCGCTGCCAGGCCATATGGGTCTCAAACAATGTGCCGCCAATCGCTTCTCCTTCGCCTTGATGAACGTCCTGTTGCACCTGCACTGAGGCGGCTATTTCAAGTCCTGGAATGGCGGTGTATTTCAAACGACCCGTAAACGCCATATCATCCGCTTTCGCTTTACCCACTTTTTGGCGTCCGTCTCGGGGCTTGTATTCACCAGCGGCCAGATAGAGACCAGAGTGCACGGCGATGTCATAAAAAAGCCCCGGGCTGATCTCTCCGTTTAGTGCCGCACCCCCCTCCCACCAAGTGGCCGGAATAATATTTTTCTCAACATTGTTGCGCTCGGTGCCATAGAAGGTATTAGGTTCATGAGTTTCATTAATAATACCCACTGGCAATATAAACAGACCCGCTTTAGCTCTGTGCTGGCCGGCTAAATCCCACTCGATATAAGCTTGCTCTAACTCGATTTCGCCCGCTTTACCTTCACCGGCAATACTGTGTTCCACCTCAAGTTCGGAGAAAAAGCGCACGTTCTCTGAAAACTGGTGACCGGTAAACATGACGAAG
>Ga0209632_10003633_pt1 | contig 14023 bp, 10 predicted proteins | sample COG_10_FD_184754 | JGI IMG/M metagenome (GOLD analysis project Ga0209632, IMG submission 184754) | Pelagic Microbial community sample from North Sea - COGITO 998_met_10 (SPAdes) (version 2) | ecosystem: Environmental > Aquatic > Marine > Neritic zone/Coastal water | place: Helgoland, sampling... | reverse complement strand
TACCTTCGTCGGCTTGCAGATAAATATTAGCACTAGAACCACTTATTTTACTGTAACCAGTGGCATCGGTATCTTCTAGCCTGATCTGTGGGCTTGTAGAACTCAGATGTAACGTATTACTAGGCGTAATACCAATGCCCAAGCTCTCCGCACTCGCATCCCAGAAGAACTTTGGTGTCGTGCCTGTGTCCTCGTAGAAGGAGATGTCGCCGCCTGATGTTATGGATAATTGTTTGGCTGTTGGTGTAGCAATGTAAAAATTAGATGTAGCGTCATTGTATGTACCTGTACGCCACTCCTCTGTGCCGCCAGTATAATAACGTGTAAGAGCATAGTGGCTTGTTGCATCACCACGATCTAACTTTAAAAAGGCTTGCGTTGTACTATCTACAAGTATTCCCACGTCACCCACAGTCAGCCCATCGCTGGACAAAGTACCCGTGATGTCTACCCCGCTGGAGGTGGTGGCGAGTTTGAGGGCGTTGTCGTAGTAAAGATTTACTGCGCCATCAGCATTTGCAATAAAATGATTTTCACCAGAAGCACTTTGGACACGGAACTGACCACCGCCTTGAAGGTAAGTGTTTCCTGTAGTGTTTGACATATAAGCGTGAGTGCCTGTGTGTTTGATCTGCAAATCACTGCCAGCACCAAAGATGGCTTTGTCGTTGTAGCCGAAGGTTACGTTACCCGTAAAGTCTGCACCTGTTTCCATTGCAGCGCCCGCAGCGGCTACATTGGTTGCGTCTGTTACGTCAGCACCAGCCTCAATACCATCTAGCTTTGTACCATCTACTGATACATCACGACCATCTACGTTGCCGCTTACGATTACGTTGGGGACTGTAAGATCACCAGTCATAGTGGCGCCAGCTTTATCAACTTTACCAGTGATGGAGCTTTCTTTGGCTAACGGATGGCCACCAGAAGTAGTACCATCATGGACAACTACGGTATCTTTTGTTGTGTCAATTGTAAGCTCACCCTCTGCACCAGTAAAACTAGAGTGCTGAGTGGTAGTCCCACGGCGTCTTTTGATCTGCGTAGTCATGCTGCGATACTCCCATAGTCAGCGGTATCCGCGACTGAATCTGTGATTAGTCCAAAGTCCTGTAGAAAGCTCAAGGACGAGATGATTGATATTGCGCCATTGGCGGCGGTACTTGCTGCGCTACTCGCGGAAGTTGCAGAGGCCGCTGCATTCACTGCCGATGCGCTGGCACCTGATGCACTGGTAGCAGCCTCAGATGCTTTTGTTACTGCTATGGCAGCTTGTGCGGTTGCAGTAGAGGCCTGCGTAGTGGCTGTGGTAGCACTAGAAGAGGCTCCAGTCTCAGCGGTCTCTGCTGCTGTCTTGCTGATAGCGGCAGCGTCCCTAGCAGCTTCAGAAGCAGCTTGTGCAGTTTGACTAGCAGTCTTCGCGGTCTCCGCAGCAACCTTAGCCACAGAAGCGGCCACGTTAGATGCTTCCGCTGCGGTAGCGCTAGTAGCGCTCTCAGCTGCTTTGGTGGAGGCTGTGGTGGCGCTAGTGGCCGCAGCATTCTTGGAGGATAAAGCAGCGGCTGCGCTGGCGGCAGCATTGGTCTCTGCTGTTTCCGCAGCAACCTCTGCGGCACCAGAAGCCACCTCAGATACACTGGCTGCGTCACGGGCAGTCTCTGCTGCGGTCTTGGCTGTTTCTGCTGCGGTCTTGGCTGTTTCTGCGGCAACCTTAGCGGCCTCAGATGCAACTCTGGATGCCTGTGAGGCAGCAGCAGAGGTGGAGCTTGCTGTGGCACTAGCTACGCTCTCAGAGGCCTTTGTGGTGGCTGTGGTTGCAGAGCCGGATGCAGATGATGCTGAGGTTGCTGAGGCAGCAGCAGAGGCAGCAGCAGCAGCTTCAGAGAGGGCCGCAGCGTTCTTACTGTCTTCGATTGCAGTTATGTTGCTAGGGGCTACTGGCGTAACATCTGTGTTTTCGGGGGTAACGCCAGTGCCGCTGTAGAAAGATGATGATGCCATTAGTTACCTCAATCGCTGAATTTGACAGTGGGACGCATAACTTGGGCCATTCCAGAGGTCTCAGCGGAGTCAGCTTGGTCTTGGATCTCAGAAAGAAACTGGTTTGCCTTACCCTCAAACAGAGGCCCACGATCATCAAGGAAGTAGTCAGATGCATATGCTAATGCAGTGTATGTTAGGAGGTCTGATCCAATGTTTGTAATAACATTACTGGAAGCATCAGAGGTTAGAGAATCAAACTCACCATAATAATTTAGATAGATAGTACCGGAGCTAGGCATAGGTGTTACCTTAATCACCTCGCGCTCGCGGCTAAAATAATTAGGGCTGCCAACTATCCCTGTTTGCTGCGCTGCTGCCATCTCATGGAGGGGAACCCGCAATAGAGACACACCATCATACTGAAGGTCAATGATCTCTAATAGGTTTGCTGGTATGACTACCTGTGTCAGTGGTGAACCAGAAGTAATTGAGTAGGACTGCTGTTTCTCCATGCTTGGAATACGGAGTACACGCTGGATGCGAGTGAGGGCCTGGTCAATGAATGTGTCGGCCAGGGCATTACTGCAATCGCTACGGTTAAGAAGAGCAATGAAGTGTGCTCGTATTTGGCCTTTATTCATCTAGGTGATCCTTTTTTTAGCCGCTGGCTTAGGTTTAGCTTTCGGCTTTTTTGCGGTCAGTGCAGCCTTTGCAAAAGCAGCATCCGTTGGGGCACCCTCGGCACCTTGCCGGCGCATAGTTCTACCAGCAGCGCGTTTGGCGTGGATGTTTGCATAGAGCCCCTTACCCATTGGATTTACCTGGGCGCATACAGGATCCGTTGAGACCACAGGTGGTTGGGCTTTTACATGTCTTGCACGGCTTAAAGCCGCCCTTGCTTCCGTATGCCATTCTAGATCCTTTTGTCTGTAGTTATGAAAGCATCAAGGCTCTCATCTTGGAGCCGCTTAATGATCTCAGCGCCGGTGACCTCGTAGATGTTGAAGCCTTCACGGGTCCACTTCTCGATGACTGCTGTCGGGATGGATGCTACGCGCATCATGTCGCCGATCGGCATCTGAGAGCTTTCGTTCCTGGCGTCTTTGAGATCGTCCAGGAAAGCCTGGGAAATGTTCTGGGTGTGCTTTGCAATCAACTCGCCTGACTGCTCAAGGAAGTCAGTTGTGACGCCGACCAACTTAGTGGTCGTGCCTTGTGTAGTATTTGTCATTTTGGGGGTATCTCTTTAAGAGTAGGGGGGGTGGGGCCGCCCAGGCACCCAGGTAGAGGAGAGCAAAACCCCTGGATGGACGGACGGCCCCTACACGGGCCTAGGAAAGGCCAGTGATCTTGACGCTGTCGCCGAAGTTACTGTGTTTACAGGAATATTCGCCGACCACGTAATGGCGATCTGAGTCACCATTTTTGGAAAGTAGTGTACGCGTGAATGGGCGCAGAACACACTGTTTGAACATGGTTGGGTCAATCAGCAGCGCATGTGAACTTTCTAAGTGACGGTTCAGCACTACTTTATACTCACCAAACGGAGATATATATAAATCCACCACATTGGTCAGGGTTTTGCCCTGGGCAATTTCGCGGTTACGACCAGCAGATGCTGCAAAGCCAGCGACGATGGTACTGTCAGCGGCCTTGATCATAAACACAGTCGGATCTGAACCATTGTCATACGCAGTTTGACCCGCTGTCAGCAGCTTGGCCTCTGTAAGGGCGTCCGATGCATTTGCACCGGCGTCTACCGCTGTAGAGATCTGATTGATCAAAGATTGCATTTTACGCGCTGTAGTTGCGTTACCTGCGACAGCTGCTTGGTCTACACCTACATAGCTGAATTCTAAGTCTTTCTTGATATTCTTGAGCGTGCGACCAAGTTGGTATGCGGTCTCCTTGGCACGGCCGTGGCTACGCACTGCGTCCGAAGTTGCCGAGATCTTGAAAGATTCTGACAAGATCTGAGTGTTGTTTGTACGCTCAGTTACATCTGTCAGTGTGACATCAGTGGAGTCGGCTCCCTCGACCTTTGCATTCGAAGCGGCAGCGCGTAAGCTGTCTTCCAGGAATGAAAAAGTACGAGCTGATACCTTTTCAGACTTCATCATTGAGGTCATCGGGGTGTCAGTTGGGGTGATATCCATGATGATATCTGAAACGTCCTCGGCCTGGCCGATTTGGTTATATGTAGTAAAAGTTGCCATGGTATTAGTACCTTACATGAGATGGGATTAATCTTCCCAACGGCTCATGAGGGCATCAGCAATGTCATCCATGTCACCCACGCGGCTTGAGTTCTCACGAACACGCTTTGCGGTCACTTCACGTCTTCTAGTGTTAGTATCAGAACGTGAGGCTGGTGCTTTGTTAGATCTTAGGACTTTACCTTTTGTTGTTTTGACCTTCATCGCCTTAGACTTCTTGGTCTTTGCAGCGACTTTGGTTTGGTCATACAACCGGGCTTTGTTCAAAAGCATAATGACATTTGGATCGACATATTGATCGACCGCTTCTCGAGGTAGACCAGAAGAAACAGCGTATTCTCGGATATCGTTGTACATTTCGTTACCCCAGTCTGGGATCTGCTCTTGGAGTGTTTTGATACACTCTTGGGCAGCCTCTTGCTGTTTGGCTTGGAATTGCTGTTGGTTCTCTTGGTAAAAGGCGCTGGCCTCTTCCTTGAGAAACCGGAGATCCGATTCTGCTTCTGAAGCCTCACGGCGCAGAGCCGCAAAGTCTTCGACCGACATAGACCGGCTGGCAACTAGCATATCTAGCTCAGCGTATGGTTTATTTCTGGCCTCTGCTCTTTCTAAGAGCTTTTGATAGCTGATGTCCGCACGATTTAAGGCATCATCTGCCTCTTTCCGTTTGGAAGCTACTTCTTGAGACTTTCGAGTGAGAGATGCCTCTTGGCCATAAAGTCGTTTAAGATCTTTTAAAGATGCCTGTTTTGTTTCCCCATCAACTGCGATTTCAATAACGCTTTCGTCGGACAGCTCGACCTCTTGGAGGTCTTCGTCATCGTCCTGGGCGTCATCTTCGTCAGTTTCATCAGGGTCCTCATCAGGGTCCTCATCAGAACTTTCGTCTTCTTGGTTATCATCATCTTCATCAATATCATCCGGGGCCTCTTCTGTCTCGTCAGTGGCCTCGTCTGTCGCCTCTAGGTTCTCATCTTCAGATAGGTCTTCACCGTCTGACCAGCGATCTAGAATGGCATCTGCTGCATCTGAAACATCTTCATATACAGTCGAAGGGGTAGCTTGTTCTTGGACGTTACTCATGGTCCTTTAGCTCCTCTTGGCGGGTGTCGCCTTTTGCAAGGATCTCATCTCGGACGGATACTTGCTGTTTCAATGTGTCAACCACGTCCACAAGTGCGCGATAGTGGTTGTACGCTTGCTCTCTCAGCTGCCCCTGGTCGGGGCTTGTGTTTACAAACGTCTGGAAGGAACGCTCGACCAGGCTGTTGATGACCTGGTTGAACGCGGGTTGTGACAAGACGACAGAAGCCGCCTCGCCAGTTTCGACAAGTTGCTCTTCTTGGTTCATGCTGCTCTCTTAGGTTTTGGGACTTAGCCCGTTGGTGACGCAATCCCTCGGACATCTTCAGCATTTCTGAGGATCTCAAGTTCAGCCAAATCAGTGGCCGTCTTGTGTTCCAGCTGTGCCTCTTTAAGGTCGATTGAGTCGGATTGTATTGCGAAGCCGCGTGCAGCCTTAGTACGCTCTAGTTCAAGTTTAAGCTGTGCGATCTGTGCGTCTGTTTGCTGTTTAAGCTCCGCAATTTGGGTTTGTCTCTCTTGGATCTCCAGCTGTTTCTGCTGCATTTGCATAGCCATCTCTTGTGCCTGGTCAGGCTGTGGAGGTGGTAGCTGCTCCGGTGGTGTCAGGTAATCTGCGACATTCTTGATGCCGTTGTTTTCCATGACATGAGACATTAACTTATATTGGTTCTGAGGCTGATACATTGTCGCCAGGGTTGGATCCTGTGACATCAGCTGGTGGAGTGCCAGGTACTTCTGGGCTTCTTCCACTTGCTCACCATAACCGAGGTGCATTTCTACCAGTACATCACGTTTTGATCCCCACTGGCTTGGTGACACCTCAACATAACTACCGGCCAACTCAACAATTTCCTGGTCAGGCACGTTCTCGATCACCAGGCGATAGATCATCTGGTAGAGAGGCTTCAGGAAACCATTGGCGAAGTTCCGGGCAATTATCTTTTGACGCTGCTGGGACATAGTCGCCAGCTGCTCAACCATAGCTGCACTATTCTGCTTGCTGATGGCATCTTTATTCAGGCCCTGGCTAAGACGGGAGACGCCTGTGGTGTCCTCTTTGTCGTCATCCAGGAGCTGTAGCGTTTGGAACACAAAGGGGTTCAGGGACGCCTGGGGCATAGGTGCAATAGCATCAGGTCTGGAGACATTGACGATACCGCCTACGCGGTTGTCGATCAGCTCCTTTGGATTGGTCAGACCACCCTTAGTCACCATATATCGGGGGTTGTTGGTGATCATGGCGTGATCGAGGATAGACCGGGTCAATACTGTCCGGGCATTCTGGATTGGGATGACCTTGGAACCAAAGTTATTACCAAAGAATGCGTGTGGGATTGGCAAGGGTACAAAGGCCACGAAAGGCTTGTGATTAACCTTTTCCATCTCAAGAACTACGTTGCCAGCTTTGACAATCCGGTAAAGCTCTGCAACGCCGGTCGCGTCTGGGTCGAGCATTATGTAGTTTTCATATACAGTCACCTGGCGAACCTGGTCCTGGTAGCCTTTTGTGTTGAAGCCCCTGTCGTTTCCTATCTCTTCGTGGCGTGCGAGTACCTCTGGATCGGTCTCCATCTCAACGTCAGAGTGATCTCCGATCTTCTCGATCTTTTTCTCATCATACCCCATCTCGCGGAGTTCTGAGATCGTCTTTGTGGTCCTGTGGGCACAGAATACTACGCTGTCCAAATCGCGTGCCTGTGGCTCAATGATGAACTCTTCTGGGGCAATACTCTCGATGCATACTTTGCTGGCATCGGTCGTAATGCGTAGCTCACCTGAGAATAAACCGAAGTCCTCAACCAGCTCCTCGATCTCGACATCGTCGCGTACCAGGATAGCGTCAAGTTCCTCTTCGGTTAGATCGGTCACCTCCTCAATATGACTTTCATCGCCATAGTAGTAGAAGACCTTGGCAATGCCTGCCCGAGCAATCAGACCATCGTGGATAACCGTCTGCATAATCTCAAACAAGTTGTTCTGCCGGTTAGCAACATAGTCACAGTATTCCGTAGCGATCTCAGCGATCTTCTGGTCATCTGCGTTCTGGGGTGCAAACCGAACCGTCTTATAGCCAGTGCTGAAAGTCTCCAGCAGGGCCGCCTTCATGCTCTCCACAGTGTCATAGACATCCATGGATACATATTTTGAATTACCATCATGCGCTGGGCGCGGAAGAGTGGCGTTGTAATAATCTGTGACGCGCTTGCGTTCACGGCTGATCTGACTGTCGTAATACCCTACGCTGCGGCGGATGTTGTCATCGAGGATTGTGACAATCTTATCATCGTCCAGCTTCTTGTATTCGTTTTTATTCATGATCAAACCATTTCAATATAGTAGTCATCAGATGACTGTATGGGTTCCCACGCGCCTTCGTGGATGTGGTTAGCGAGGGCCAAACTCATGACGCAATCATCAAAACAACCAGCTTCTGCTTCCATGCCGCCAGTTGGGGTGACAATGTAAGTGAGCATTTCTCGTATCGTTGTTTTGTCGTTTAGCTCTAGTTCCCCCTCGCGCGCGCACGCGCGTAGCTCATCGATGATGAGGGGCTTGGTTTTGGAAGTGGTTGTGAAGCCCAGCTTGAGGGTCTCCTTCTCCGTTAACTTGTCCACCTGGATCTCGGTGTAAAAGTTTGGATATGCCATGTCTTTTCCCAGCCTAGTACAGGTCAGGATCCCGTGACTGTTGTTCTCCACAATGATGAAAGCCATGTTGAAGAATTCACCGAGCTTATAAAGAACTGTTGCGAAGTAATCTGGGTGAACCCGTGCTCGATAGGTCGCAACCTGGCGTTTCTTACTGTCTAGAACCTGGGCAACTGAGTAGTCCCCTCCCCGGACGCCCATAGCAACGTCAGCGCCGATTGTGTACTGTTCTCCGGGGTCAAGCGTACGGTATAACGTACATTCACCGCGTACATTCTCAAGCCAGTCATCCCCCTCTAGTGCCAGGCGCTTCTTAGGCTCCTCACAGGCCTCTAGACGGGCATGTAGGGCCTCTGGGTTAAACACTGGCCGTCCGGTCGTCAGGAAGGATTCTGATGGCTCCGAGGGGTATTCTTGTCGATATAAATCTATGCCGTTCTGTGCGATTTTACGCCGGCGAAACATGAGCTGCTCATCGTCCAGGTCATACTTCTCACAGAGGTCTTTTTCTTCTGGTGTTCTCGCGAAGTTTTCAGGTACAGGCTCCCTATATTCTGGGTCTGTAAACCAGGGAATGAACACTGGCACATAGCCATTTGTACCTTCAACAGCACCTTTCCAAAGATCATAGAAGATGCCACTGACACCATTTGCAGTGCTCTCTACAAAGATAGCGGTGCCCGGCTTGTTTGGTACAGCCTGGGTCATCCCGTTCCAGTTTTCCAGGGCAGTAGACTTTTGCCAAAAAGCAAGCTCCGAGGCGTGAACATGTGTCAGGGTCTCACCACGGCCAATGCTTTCACCACCAGCTGTCGCAACAACAAAAGAGCTGTCCAGGACATCGAAGGTAAGTTCCCGGCGAGAACTGTATTTGGTGTGAGGCTTCAGTAGATCTGGGCAATTGTCATGATAACGCTTGGTCATGTCAAAGAGTGCCCTGGTACTATCCGAGTGGTGCGTAATGACCATTGCCTTACAGGCTTTGCGTTGGGAAACATTGAAGTACAAGTATCCACCAACGTGGGTTGAGAGACCTTGCTGCCGCGCCTTCAAGATGATGATCCGTACCTTACCCTCTGACGCCATTTGCTTGTCTACAGCTTCCTGTAGTATTTGCTGTGCCGGGTTTAGTTTGAGTGGTTTGATGTCACCATCTTTGGTACGGATCTTCAGTGCAGACTGACTGTAGAAATCAAATTCTTCATACAGGCGTTTGCGTACTTTTTTAAGTCTCTTGTCCATGCTCAATTTGCTCTTCTTCAGTGTCTGCTACCAATAGAGACTCCAAGAATTGCTCGGCTTTCCCGATTGTGACCTCGGATTTAGCAGCGGGTTTAGTTTTGGTGAAATCCAAGACCATGCGTGCAGCTGTCAAGCGGTCTCGGTTTTGACCAGGTTCGCGCATAATCTCCACGGCAGCTTTCAAGGCCTCGACCGCATAGATGTCATCAATTTCGTTTTCTTTTGCCATGATCTTCACGATCCTTTCAGCGTCCTCTTTTGCCTTCTTTCGTATTGGGGCAATTTGCTCGAGTGTGTAGCCATCTGGTGTGCCTTTGGGGCGACCACCTTTATTCTTTCGGTTTGCCAGCATTTGGCGAAACTTTGCTCTTCCCTCGGGCGTTTGATGTTGAAGAGCCAGCGGGTTTACTTTTGGATCCCTTGCCTTTGCTGGGTTTTTTGGTGGCCTCGGTGCTTTGGGCCTCGGGTTCTTGGGTGCTCCCATCGTGTTTCCTCACAATGCTGGTTATAATTGACAGTGTTAGCCTCGAATTGGGGCAGAACATCTTATCAGGCAGCGCAGTGTGCATCTCACCGACGATTGCTGACTTTTGCTCAGTACTGAGTAGAGGCGAAAGTAGTACATCTTCGATGGCCCGTAACGTGGGGACTAAATCTATTGCGTTCTTATGGATCATTTTGCTCTCCATTAATAAAAAGAGGCCCCCGGAGGGACCTCTGTTTGTTCTTATGCTGTTAAGGCGCCCATACCGGGCGGTGGTGGTGTCAAAGCACCAGGGGGCATTTGCATCCTTTGCTTCTCTTCCTCTTCCTCGGCCATACCCTGGGCCAACATGGCCATGACCGTAGCCATGACGACAGCAGCCGGGTGAGAGAAGAACTTGACCTTTTTGTTACCAGCGTTGTTAAACTGCTCGCGTATGAGGGCAGCCGTTTTAGGCATTACCGACTTAGCCAGCTTAGGATTAATCAAGTATATTAATACAGGATCCACAGCCAACTCGCGTACACTTTGCATGTAGTCAGTGTAGCCGTCAGCTACATCCTGTTTGTTGGCTATGCCTGTGTCGGCATCAGATCTGGACATGAAACCGTTGTCTACTTCCATGTCGTAGTAGGCTTTCCAGTCTTTGAGATTTGTTGACAATTTGCGGACTTCACGCAACGCGCTGCGCTGGGCAGGGTCATTGGTTGTGTGTGCATCCACGTTCATCTGTAGGTTGTCGATCTCTGACATGATGTCGGGATCACCCTTACCTTCCAGTAGGGGTCTCAAAGCACTACCAGCAAAGGATCCCATGGGTGCCCTGTCGGGCTGGCCGGTTACCGGGTTGGTAAATTCAGTGTCAGTAACCTGGGAGCCGTTTAGATCCAGGGGGCTCAAGGTCATACCATGGGCGATCTCATGTATTAGGCTTGATAGAGCGTCAATACCGCTTACTGATCCACCACTATCCAAAAGTGAGCCAGGGTTTAGGCCAAAGACCGTACCTTCAGCACCTTTGCCACCAGCGTATGCGCCTTTTTGGTAAAACGAGGCGACAGCGGATGGATTAGCAGATGGATCAAAAGCTGACCTGGATGCATACATCTCTTCTTGACTGTCAAAGAGGCGCACAGTGATGCCTAGTGTGTGTGCCAAGTCCACTGCCTGGTCTAGAGATTGGATCCCATTCTCTGCTGGAGTTCCACGTTTACCAACCTGGAAAGCAGCCTTAGACTGAGGGACAAACCTTTTAACCGCTGCCAGGGCTACTCTTGCGAGAGAAGGCCCTTTGGTGGGGCGCCCAGTACCGGGCCTGGATGTTCGTCCACTCGTATTCCCAGGGGGGTTGAGGAGGTTGGAGATGATGCTGTTGTCTGCGCCAGGTCCTGCATTGGGATCGATTGTCCCTCCTCCTCCTGGTCCAGCTGCTCCAGCAGATCCCAGTCGATCTCCTTGCCCCAATCTATCTTGAACGGATTTCCTTGCGGCGTTTGCGTAGTCTGGCGCTTCGTCGTCTTCATAGCCACGGCTTTCTCCATCTTTCTGCTTGGCTGTGTCGTACAGCCTTTTCTCTGGATACCAGAGTAATGCTTGCAAGTCACTCATAGTGAGTGGTTCATTTGATCTTTGACGCACACTCGGGGCATCTTGGAGGCGTTTTAACCCACGCTGGAATACCTCGCGTATAAATGTGCGTTCTTTTGCACCGGCTGGCGCTTCTACCTGCCCATCTAGGTACTTTGCTAGGCCATTACCAGCTTTTCTTAGGCTTTCACCACCTGGGATAGCATTTATTGCAGATCTCCAGGCTGGGTCCATCGATGCTTTTGCAATAGCATTGGCAAAGTTAGAGACAGCCTTATTTGACATATTGTTACTAAGTTTGACACCTGAACCTGCAAATAAAGGTTTAAAAGCCTGAAACTCTAGTCCAGGCATCATATCCTGGATCTCTTTTGTCTTCTGAGCAATCATAGGCTTGTTTAGTTTAACCAGGCCACCACGCCAACGTCCGACAGTTCGCATAAGCCAACGGTCCATCGTTAGTTCATCAAAGTTACCGTACAGATTAGAATAAAACCCGTTGCCAATTTTAGGACCCAAGATCGAGGCACCGCGCACTAGGGTGTTTTTGCCTTCACCTGAGATCTTTACGCCATATTCCTTTTCAAGTTCCTTTACGGGCACTTTGCTGTTCATAAACTCAATCAAAAGATTATGCGCACCCTCATCTGAGTTAGACTTCCGTTGGAACTTCTCTAACATGGTATGATACTGAGCCAGACCACTGTTTATAGCGGCAGCTGCTTGTCCAATGCCTGCGTCAGTTGGGAAACGACCTGTTTCTTTCAATGTCTCATAAACATCCAAGGCCAACTCAAAGTTCTTGTCTACCTTTAGGCCATTAGAAGTTACGGCTGTGGCCCAGATAAACTGCATCTTTGCTTTTGGATCTGTGAGGACCTCCGGGTGTAACTCACCTACAGTTTCAAGTGCCTGCGTTACTGTGCGGCCATACCAACCAATGGCATTCTCGTTGTCTTTAAGTGCTTCCGTGGCATCCTCGACCACAAAGTCAGCCAGGCGATCAATGTTGGCTTCATCGAGGGTGTTTAGGTCGATACCCTCGCGCTCCTGAGCCCCTAGAGACTTTGCCTGGAGGTCGAGTTTGAAATCACGTCCTTTAGCGTAAACCTGTGCTTTTGCAGCCTGGAACGCATTGTTCAAATTGGTATCCATAGACACGTCTGTCTTCTCACCAAACTGGCGAGGTGGGCCTTCAGGAACACTACGACTGTCGTTGGATTGTGATTGATTTGGGGACGCCACAGGATTTGGCATGGGCACCGTAGAAAGACCGTCCTCTTCAATAAGTTTATTGGGCATATTTTCCACATAGTCAGGACTATTGGGGTTATCTTGCTGCCCCCACCGAATGGCTGGCCCATCACCTCCTTCATTTGAGAGTCTAACAGGTATATTGGTCTCGCCTATTTCCTTTAAGGCCATTGCACGGTGCCTACCGTCATGGCTCACAACTTTCCCAGTGCTATCGCCGTTGTTTTTAAAAGTTAAACTAGGTACGGAATTAAAAGGTGTCTTTTCTGATACAAGACTTCTTGTGCCCTCGAGTTTAGATGGACTGACTTCTTTCTTAGCCGCCTGTAAAAAGTCTTTAATCGGCATATCAACAAGGATTTCTCTAGATTTGTCGTTCTGTCTTGCAGCAACGTCTAAAGCAGATTTGTCGAAATGCCGGACGTGAGCATTAATATTAATAGGACCAGGAACACTACGGCTGTCGTCAGATATAGGTTTATCTGCCATGGCCTCTTGGGTTGCCTGGGCCTGCTTCAGCATCGATGGTTTGCGCTTCTGCTGGCGGCGTACCCGATCGACATAAGGCTTATAGAACTTGTCTACGTTTTCCTGGGCTACACCCTCATCAACTAAGAGCTGTGCCACGTCTTCCATGGCTGCCAGGGGCATGTTCTCAGTCTGGACCGCCTCTAGGGCTGTATAGAGTGCCTCTAGCTCACTGTCCGGTAGATTGGGAGTGTCGAGTAGCTGCGCTTGGAGGCGTAGACCCTCGGTGCGGTTAGCATCTATGCCAGCCTGGTAGTTCTCAGGCGTGGTTGTCTGGTTACCGTTGACCGTAGACTGTGCCGGTGCCGCTGTATCAACATTGGGAGCTGGGGATGTCTGGGCAGCAGGGGCTGCGTCCATCTTGGGCGCATTGCCCATCTGGATTGCTTTGGCTCGAGCCAAGTCACCATCTGGAAGGCTAGTACGCTGAACGCTACTGCCGCCGTCCATGAGACTTGCGTTTAAGTGGTCGTTAACAATGTTGACCAGCTGGGTTAGAGCCCGGATAGGCCGTTGCTCACCGTTAAGACCCGCCTGGGCGTCATCGAGGACCTTGTTGACCGCCACATCTTGGGGGTTCTTGCTGTCCGCTGGGTGCTTCAGGCGCAATTCGGAGACCACGGTTTGGATCTCTTCTGTTGGTATGCCTGTTCCGACTGCTATGGTGCCCAGAGGGCTGCCGTCTGTCGCGTTGCCTGTCATACCTGCAAGGGTGCCGGTGATGTTAGCGTCTTCTGCCTCTTGGGCTGCCTTGGCCGCTGCATCGTCAGCCTTGGCTTGCTCTGCCTGTTGTTTTTCAAGGGCTGCCGCTGCAATCAGGGATGGACCCTCGGGTGCTTTCTGGCCGGTGAGCTTCTCGAGTTTCTTAACAAAGCGATTTACTTTGGAACGGCGACCCGTGGCTGCGTCAATAAGGCGACCACCGGCGACTATGCCTGCTGTGGCGGGGATACCAAATTGTGTAGCGCCTGCAACACCACCTAGGACGTTTAGAC
>Ga0209632_10003632_pt1 | contig 14024 bp, 15 predicted proteins | sample COG_10_FD_184754 | JGI IMG/M metagenome (GOLD analysis project Ga0209632, IMG submission 184754) | Pelagic Microbial community sample from North Sea - COGITO 998_met_10 (SPAdes) (version 2) | ecosystem: Environmental > Aquatic > Marine > Neritic zone/Coastal water | place: Helgoland, sampling... | reverse complement strand
CCCCATCTTCAAAAAGATACATTGTGTTCCCCGCAGGAACAGTCCCTTCTGTAAGCCATTTACCTTCTATGGTGTATGTTGGTAATGGACTGTCTTCAGAACTATCATCACTACTACAAGCGAAGATTAATAAAACTGAGAGGAGGAAGAATTTTTTCATTAGTTTGTATATGTTAAGTTACCTGATTGAAAATTATATGTAATTGACAAAGAAGAAACAACTTCATTGCAAATATATAAATTAGAAAAATCTTGAGATAATTGTACTTGATTGTCAGAAGCACTCTCAATAGTTATATTAATATTAGTTATTGAACTGTTGGGATATTGCTCGTCTAAGAATAAGTCAATTTCACAAAGTGACGGGGTTGAATAAGTCCATTCAGTGCCATTGAAAATCATCTCTCCAACTCCACTATTAAACTCTCCGTTACTTGATACGGATGCTATAGTTAATCCATCAATTTTCATTTCCGAAGCGCAATCAAAATACTCTGCATTACCACAATTGTTAATATCCACACCATAATCAAATGAGAAGTAAATGACGCTATCTAACCCATTATTATTTGTAACACTACTATCATCACTTGAACAAGCGAATATTAAAAAAGCGGAGAGTAAGAGTAGTTTTTTCATTGTGTATAAATATTGTTATTTGTAGGTTATTGTTGCTTGAATATTTTTATGGCTATCTCCATAAAAGTCATCACCAAATCCATTTGGGGAATTAACACTTATAGGATAATTATTGTCATTATAAGTATAAAAAAACCTACTATTCTCATTCTCATATGTGAGTACATTATTACCTCCACTAAATAAAGCAGGAAAGCTGTAGCTATAACTTCCTTCGAAAAAATGTCCTGTCATATTTTTAAAAGGGCTATTAGCGTTATCATATGTATAAGTGCGATTATCATTACTACCATAATAAGTTGTAGAAATCAAATTTCCATTCTGGTCAAATGTATCAGTTCCGTTTGGCTCTGTATTTCCATTATAATAACTGGTTCTCACAGTTCCATCTTGGTTATACAAGTAAACGCTCCTTCTTATAACTGGAGTTATACTTTCATCAACATCAGTATAGGTACTAACAGTCAAACGCCCAAGTTCATCATATTCATATTCTTCATAATCACCTCCCCAATGATAAACTACTGAAAACTGGTTATTATCATTGTATGTGTAATTTGTAGTTCCAGTTTCTCCATTTATTATAGAAAAATCCATAGACACTAACTTATTTCCATCATAGTTATAACTGTATGTGCCCTCTACTTGGGTGACAACAAATGCGGCTGACAATAAATAAGAGAATTGAACTGTATCAACAAGCAACCCATTAGTAGAGCTATTATCGTTACTATCACTATCATCACTTGTACAAGCGAAGATTAATAAAGCGGAGAGTAATAGAAGTTTTTTCATTGGTTAGTTTTTATAACGGGCAATCACCAAAAATTAAATATGAGCAATCACTGCAAGAAACTGAAATACAATGTTCAGCCCATACCCAAGAATAATAATAACCCCCATCATTATTCTGTAAAATTATTCCCTAGTAAAGGTTTGAGTAGCAGTATCATCAGTAAATGTAAGATTATTTCTGTCATCAGAAAGCTCAGCTATTAATTGACCTCCTGACTCAGGAGTAAACACAAACTGAGTGAAGCTAGCTTCGGAGTTAGTGTAAGAAAAGTTATCAGAACTAGATTGAAAGCAGTCTATGATGCTACCATTAGTATCTTCGTTGAAATGCAAAAACATTGTACCTGAATTATCATTACATATAAAATAATTTTCATTTGCACAAGTTTCCTCTAAATCTCCAGACTCTCCATTTAAATAAACTAAGGAAGCTATATTCCATCTTCCTGCCAAAGATGTTATATTGTTATTGTTGTCATTGTCGTTTGAGCCTTCATCACTGTCACTGCTACAAGAAAAGATTGTTACAGCTAAAAATAAATAAATAAAATTCTTCATAGTTAAATTGGTTTATACTTCAAATATAATAAATAATTAGTTCAGTAGCTTTGGAACAAAGCGTGTTGAGAAAAGGGCTAATAGCGAAAAGAACAGAAATGTCTGTCAAAAGTCTGTCAGTTTTTAGTAAATTTGGACTGTTCTTTGAGATGTTTAAAAATTAAGTGAGAGATGGCCTTTAGTAGCTTTTCGAGACTGGTTAGAGAGTGAGAGCAACAAAAAACCCCTCAATAAAGAAGGGTTTTCAGGGTGGTCCCACTTGGGCTCGAACCAAGGACCCTCTGATTATGAGTCAGATGCTCTAACCAACTGAGCTATGGGACCAATACGGCTGCAATATTACAACGATTTTTAAAATTATAAAAAGAAATTCACTCTTTATTAGACCGTTCTTGACAGAGTTCAATCAGAACACCGTTTGTTGATTTTGGATGCAAAAAAGCAATCCGTTTATTATCAGCACCTTCTTTGGGTATTTCATGAATTAATTCAAAGCCTTCTGCTTTTAAGCGCGCCAATTCGGCTTCTATATTATCTACTTCAAAAGCAATGTGATGCACCCCTTCCCCTTTTTTGGCAATAAATTTGGCAATGGGGCTGTTGGCGTCTGTGGCTTCTAACAGTTCAATTTTGTGCGTTCCCACATCAAAAAAGGAGGTGGTAACGCCTTCTGAGGCCACTTGTTCGGTTTTATAATGTGGCACACCTAAAAGCTTTTCAAACACTTCATTAGAAGTTTTCAGGTCTTTTACGGCAATGCCAATATGCTCTATTTTCTTCAACATAACACAAATTTAACCGAAAAGGAGTAGCTTTTAAACAATTCACCCAGAAATATATTATTTTTACCCCATGGAAAGTCAAAGACAAAAAAAAATAGCCTCCGTTTTACAGCGTGATCTCGTTGAGGTATTACAAGGCGCGGCCACTCAGGGTGGGATGAAAGGCATACTTATTTCGGTCACAAAGGTCAACGTTACTGTCGATCTTTCCATTGCCAAGGTATACCTTAGTATTTTTCCAATTGATAGAGGCGCAGAGCTTTTGGAAGGCATTCGGTCTAATGCCCCGCTTATCAAGCACGAACTATCGCAACGCACCAAGCACCAATTGCGCCGCATGCCACAACTCATCTTTTATATTGATGATTCTTTGGAATACATCGATCAAATTGACAAGTCATTAAAACGCACCGAAAACCCTATTGAAAACCCCGAATTGCTAGAGAAACGTAAAAAAGCATAATTGAAGTTTTCCTTATACATAGCCAAACGGTATCTGTTTTCTAAAAGCACGAACAACGCCATTAATATTATTACCCTGGTGGCAGGTTTTGGAATTGTTATAGGTACGGCGGCTCTTTTTATTGTGCTTTCAGGATTTTCTGGCCTCAAAAATTTTAGCTTAGAGTTTACCTCTTTCTCCGATCCAGATCTAAAAATTGTACCAACCACCACCAAAACGATTCAATTTTCAGCAGCTCAAAAACAGGCTTTAACGGCCTTGTCTAGTGTCGATTTCTATTCTGAAGTTGTGGAAGAGCGCATGCTCATGAGTTGTGAAAACAAGCACCTTGCGGTCACCCTAAAAGGAGTAGATACCAATTACCCAAATGCCACTATTGATTCTATTTTGGTGTATGGGCAGTGGTTCGATTCTGAGAGTGCACAAATAGTTGCCGGATGGGGCGTGACCAGCGAACTGGGGTTTGGAATTTTTGATGTTGCCAAAGTCATAAAGTTGTATGCACCCAAACCAGGAACTGGCCAGATCAGCTCTGTTAAAGGGGCGTTTACAAGTTTGAAAGTTGCCAATGCTGGGATTTTTCAAATCAATGAAACCCTCGATAATTCACAAGTATTTACTTCTATAGAAAATGCGAAGTATTTATTAAATTACCCCCCTGAAACCGTCAGTGCTATTGAAGTCTATTTAGCGCCTTCTGTAGACGAAGACACGGCCCGTGCCGAGATTCAGTCTGTTTTTAACAACCAAGTAACCATTAAAAATCGCATCCAATTAAATGATGCGCTTTATAAGATGCTTAATACAGAACATGTAGCGGTTTATTTAATTTTCACCTTAATTTTAATCATTGCCTTATTTAATATTATTGGATCTATTATTATGATGATTTTAGATAAGAAGAAAAATCTTAAAACGCTGTATAACCTTGGGGCGACCGTCAAAGAGTTGCGCGCTATTTTCTTTTATCAAGGGGTTTTAATGACGCTTATTGGCGGAGGTTTGGGATTGGTTATTGGGGTGGTTATCATTTGGCTGCAACAGCAGTTTTCCCTTCTTATGATCACGCCTTCACTGGCCTACCCTGTAGACTTACAGCTGGCTAATATTGGGATTGTATTTGCCACTATTTTGGTATTGGGAGCCGTGGCTTCTCGCATCGCTTCTCAGCGGATTGCAAAAACACAACTCAACGCTTAAACAAACTGGTAATCGCCAAAAACGGATGCCACTTCATCAAAAGCAGCAAACACATCGGTACTGTGGTCGCTAGTCACCATTTTTGTTCTAAAGGGTTTAAAATCCGCAATGCCTTTAAAGTAGTTGGTGTAATGACGTCTGGTTTCCAAAACACCCAGCACTTCTCCTTTCCAGTCAATGGCCATTTGTAAGTGTCGCCTAGCGGCCTCTACACGTTCCAACATGCTGATAGGCCCTAAGTGTTGCCCCGTTTCCATAAAATGCTTTACTTGTTTAAAAAACCAAGGGTTTCCAATAGTAGCTCGCCCAATCATAGCGCCGTCAAGCCCATATTGGTCGCGCATCTCAATAGCACGCTCGGGAGTGTTTACATCGCCATTTCCAAAAATTGGAATGTGCATGCGCGGGTTATTTTTAACCTCGGCTATAGGCCCCCAATCGGCAGCCCCTTTATACATTTGGGCTCGTGTTCGTCCGTGAATAGATACCGCCTTACAGCCTACATCTTGTAGTCTTTCCGCAACTTCAACGATGCGAATGGAATCATGGTCCCAGCCCAACCGCGTTTTTACCGTGATAGGCAAGTTGGTGCGTTTGACCATCTCGGCAGTGAGTTTTTCCATTAAACACACATCTTTTAAAATACCTGCTCCAGCGCCTTTACTTACCACCTTTTTTACCGGACACCCAAAATTAATATCAATAATATCGGGGTTTGATTTCTCAACAATCTCAACTGCGCGCAACATACTATCAAGGTTTGCACCAAAAATTTGTATGCCTACAGGCCGTTCCTTTTCATAAATGTCTAATTTCATGGTGCTTTTTACGGCATCTCTAATAAGGCCTTCACTAGATATAAACTCAGTGTAAACCACATCAGCCCCTTGCTCTTTACATAAAGCGCGAAACGGCGGATCACTTACATCTTCCATAGGGGCAAGAAGTAAGGGAAATTCAGGAAGTTCTATAGAGCCAATTTTAACCATGTGTTATTTATAAAAATTCATTTCATCGATATAGTCCCAAACCGCCAAAGGCAGTAAGGGTTTAATGTTTTTTCCGTCTTTTATTTGCTGACGGATAAAGGTGGACGATATCTCCATAATAGGAGCGTGTATATGGGTGACCGTTTCTGAACTATACGACACAGAGTCCGAAGCGGTTTTTAGTTTTCTTGGATAGACATAAATAGGGTAATTGCCCATAATAACATCTGCATTTTTCCACTTTGGCAACGACCTTAAATTATCCTCTCCCATAATGAGGGCAAACTGGTGTTCGGGATGCTTTTCTTCCAAATAGGCTAAGGTATGTACCGTATAATTTGGCTGTGGCAAATTGAATTCAATCGCACTAGGAACCAGTTTTGGGAAGTCTTTGGTGGCGCGAAAAACCAATTCTAATCGTTGGTGGTCGTCCAGTAAGCTTTGCTTTGTTTTGTGTGGACTTTGCGGCGTAACCACTAGCCAAATTTGATCTAAATCTGAGTGTTCAGCGAGGTGATTGGCAATGATCAGGTGCCCCACATGAATGGGGTTATAGGTTCCAAAAAAAAGTCCAATCTTCATTGCGCCTTAGTTTATAAATTTACTCACAGTATCGTAGGCTTCTTTTTGAGCCGTTTCTAAAATGTCATTTTCAATAATACAGTCAAATAAGGGGGCTGTAGCAAGTTCTGCAGAGGCTTTTGCCACACGCATATTAATTTTGTCCTGTGTTTCTGTCTGTCGTTTTTTGAGACGAATTTTCAAGGCATCAATGCTTGGCGGTTTTACAAAAATAGCCAATGTTTCTTCTGGAAATTTTCGTTTTATACGCAAGCCTCCAGACACATCAATATCAAAAATAACATGTTTTCCAAGAGCCCAAATTCGTTCTACTTCCGTTTTGAGGGTGCCGTAAAAATTATCGCGGTACACTTCTTCCCATTCTAGAAACTCATCTGCTTTTATGTGTTGCTTAAAGTCGTCTATGGATAAAAAATAGTAGTCTTTTGCGTCTACTTCAGTTCCTCTTTTTTCTCGTGAAGTGGCGGACACAGAAAACTCTAAATTCAATTCTTCTTGTGTTAATAAATGTCTTACAATCGTGGTTTTTCCTGAGCCAGAAGGCGCCGAAAATACAATCAATTTTCCAGGGTTTTTTTTAGAGGACATTGAGTAATTGTTCTTTAATTTTTTCTAATTCGTCTTTCATTTGAACCACCAATTTTTGCATGGGAGCAAAATTTGCTTTGGATCCAATGGTGTTGATCTCACGGCCCATTTCCTGAGAAATAAAACCTAATTTTTTGCCGTTAGAGTCGTCAGACTCCAAGGTTTTGATAAAGTATTCTAAATGGTTTTGAAGCCGTACCTTTTCTTCTGTAATATCAAATTTCTCGATGTAATACACCAGTTCTTGTTCAAAGCGGTTTTCATCGTATTTTTCTTTCAACTCAGACACCCCTTTGTGTAAACGCTCCCGAACATTCGTAAGGCGCTCCGGGTCCACTTCAAGGACTTGCTCAAGTAAGTTGCTAATAATGCCCACTCGTTTGGTAAAATCAGCTTCCAATACTTTGCCCTCTTCCAGTCGGTAATGGGAAATGTTTTCTAATGCTTTAAGAATTTCATTGTGAATTTCATCCCATTCGGTTTCGTTAATATCATCTCGTTCTGTACTTAGTGCATCGGGCATTTTGATAGCCATCTGCAAATACTGCATTTTAGTCCCCGTTGAGACGGCCTCTAACTGTTTGATGTATTTGTTGACAACCGTTGGATTCACATTTGTATGGGTCTCTTCTCCAGTGATTTCAACATACAATGAAAAATCAACTTTTCCTCTGCTTAATTTTGCAGCCACTGCTTTTCGCAAGTCTAACTCCTTAGATCTGTACATGGAAGGCATGCGCATGTTGAGGTCCAAAGACTTGCTGTTTAGTGATTTTATCTCAATGGATATGGTTTTGTTTGGTAATTGTAACACAGACTTACCATAGCCCGTCATGGAATGTATCATTTGTTGGTATTAAAAACTTTTTTCAAAGATACTGAAAACCAATAAGGATACCCAAGTAGAAAGGCATTCCTTGCTTTAAACCTAAACAATGCTGTTTGATAGCTTCTGGGACTATTTAGATACAAGGGTCTATTTACTCTATTTAAAAGGCGAATGCTGCTTGAATTCCTTTATTTTGATACGCCTAAAAAAGGGCTTTACCAGGGAGTTTAAGAAGGGGTTTTTGTGTTTGATATAACAACTTAGCTCTAGGGGGTTGGCTCCAATGGTGGTTTTTATTTCGGAGGCGGTTCGGCCCAAATTGATAGAGTCTACTTGTTTTTCAATTCCAATCCGTATATAGTCATTTAAAATACGCGGATAGATGGCGTGTGACTTATTAAGTTCATAATCAAGTCCAATAAAATGAGCATCTAGCTTATTGTCATTCACTAAGGCGGTCAAAAACCCCACCAATCGATTGTCTAAAAAATACCCTTTGACTATAAAGTTATCTTTTAAAGAGGCGCTTAAATGACTATAGGTGTTCAGGTTTAAAACCTGCGCATTGAAGCTTGCTTTGTCAATCGTGTTTTGATAGAGCGCTTGTAATTCATGTTTGTAGGTTTCAAAATCTTGATCGTATAAAAGACGCGTTTCTAAAGTGCTGCTTTTGGAGTCGGCCTTGTTTGCCTTGACGCGGTATTTTGATTTTAATATATTTTTATAATCCTCAAAAGTTTTCCATTCTGGCTTGAGTTGAATGATCATGTTTGGCTCCACCTTAATTTCGCTGTATCCAAAGTTTAAAAACGATTGTGTATGAACAAGAGAGGCCATTTTAAAGTCTTTAATAAAAATGGCATGCATTTGTTTTGTATTTGCCGCCACGGCATCTAAAGCCGTGCCAATTTGTGAGTAAATATTTTTTTTTGAAACGTTTTTGGAGGTACTAATTCCATGCTCACCACTCAAAAATACATTGCCGCAAAACATAATTTTTATATGTTCGTTGCAAAAAAGCAAGCCCAAACCCTTTCGAACGAACGGCGCCACTTTTATGTTTTTTAACATTCCTTCTACATTCAAGCTGATGACTTGTACAAGCGCCAGAGCCACCGTGTTTTTATCGGCATCTGCAATGGAAATGTATTTAAATTCTATTTGAGGGTTTGAGACCTCAAAAGCTTTGAGGAATGGTTTTGAAAAATAAATAGTTTCATCTGCATTGATGTCTTTAAATACAACAGAGTCGATTAAGTCTACAGACGGGTATAATGTGGTGATAAAAGAATTCATTTGGGCGCTTGTTGGGTTGAACTTTTGGTAACCAAATATACACCTAAAAATATTAAAAGAGCCGCCACTATTTTGATAGCGCTTATGCTGTCACTGCCCATTATGATGGCAAATATCCCCGCAAAAATAGGCTGTATATACACAAAAGTACTCACCGTTGTGGCGCTTAGTTTTCGCAGTGCGAGCGGATTTAACAAATAGGTTGCAAAGGTGGCGCCTACCACCACAAAAAGTGCCGAAAACCAAATATAGGGGGTAAAGCTATTCCAATCGACCACAGAAAGTTCTCTGTACCCAAAAGGAAGCACAAATAAGGTCCCAAATAAAAATAACCATTTAATAAATGTATAAGGGTGGTATTTATTGGTTATTTTTTTAATTAAAATCAAGTAATAACTGTAAGAGGCGGCATTAACTAGCACAAGGAAATTACCTAATAAAATATGATCTCCTGCGCTTGCCGAGGAATTGTAAACGCTTAAAATTAGAGCCCCTGAAAGTCCTGCCAAAATTCCAAAAACCTTAATTTTGGTGATCTTTTCTCTTAAAATAATTGCGGACAATATCAACACAATAATAGGAGTGGTGACCATGATTACAGAGCCATTGATAGGCGTTGTGAACTGAAGGCCTTTAAAAAATGCCAGCATGTTTAGCGCCACACCAAAAAAAGCAGCCATTATAAACTTTGGAAAGTCTTTACGATCAATTTTTTCGGAAGGGGTCCAAATACTGAAAATCCAAAAAAGAAGACCTGCAAGAGACACCCGAAATAAAATAAATCCATAGGGTTGTATAAACCCACCATCAATAACATCATTGGCAAAGGTAAAGGTGACGCCGTAAAACAGTTGAACTAATAGCAGCGCTGTGAGAGCAGACTTGTTACTTTTCATTTAGTAGAGCTGTTTGTGCGGCCTCGGTAACCTTAGCAGTATTCCCAATAAATATACGATCATCAAACACAAGTACCGGACGTTTTAAAAAAGTATAGTGTTTTAAGATATAGTTTTTAAAGTCCACTTCGCTAAGGGTTTTTTCTTTCAAACCTAGTTCTTTATACAGCATTGCGCGCTTGCTAAATAGCGCCTCATAACTTCCAGAAAGCGCTTTTAATTGCGCTAACTCCTCAGCTGTAATTGGGTTTTTTTTAATGTCTTTAAGCTCAAAGTCTGGATCTAGATTTAACTGTCCTAAAATACGTTGACAAGTATTGCAACTGCCCAGAAAGTAGAATTTTTTCATCAAATTAATTGCTTATTTTTACAAATAAAATCAATTCTTTATTAAGAATTAAATTATTACAGAACTATATGGACTGGAACGACAGCCTAACGCTACAAAACAGAACACTTTTATTAAAGTTTCTAGACAAATTTTCTTTAGATCAACTCAATACAATCCCTAAAGGCTATAGGAATTCTATTTTTTGGAATATTGCTCATACCATTGTAACCCAGCAATTGCTAACGTATGGCTTATCCAAGCAGCCCCTTCTAATTGAGGATGATTTGGTGACAAATTATAAAAAAGGAACAGCCACGGATCATAAAGCGACCGAAAAGGAGCTAGTGCGTATCAAAAGTTTACTTTTTTCTACGCTTGAGCAAACAAGGACAGATTATGATAACGGATACTTTAAGAACTATACCCCATACACTACTTCATTAAAAGTAACTCTTTCCTCTATTGATGAAGCCATTAGTTTTAATATGTTTCACGAGGGAATTCATCTTGGTTATATATTGGCCATGAAAAATTGTTTGCAAACGAAGTCTTAAAAAACCATTCAAACTTCGCTTTTTTACAGGTAATTATATAATTCGTTGAATTATTCGCATTAAAATATAAAATTCTTAATTTATATCTTAATACCGTATGCTTAATTATCAAATACAAAAAAATAGCGTGTTATTTTTAAAGATATTATATATTTGTGCTTTATAATATCTAATATCCCTAATATTCTAATATGGAAGAAAAAATTAAAAACTTTCTAGACCTAGTTAAAGAAAGAAATGGACATGAAGCCGAATTTATTCAGGCAGTAGAGGAAGTCGCTGAAACCGTGATCCCTTATATTGTTAAACACGACATTTACCACGGTAAAAACATTCTATTAAGAATGGTTGAACCCGAGAGGGCTATAACTTTTCGAGTCAACTGGGTAGATGATAAAGGAGAAATTCAAGTAAACCGAGGCTATCGTGTTCAAATGAATTCTGCGATAGGACCTTACAAAGGGGGCCTTCGTTTTCACCCGACCGTTACAATGAGTATTTTGAAGTTTTTAGCTTTTGAACAGGTCTTCAAAAATAGCTTAACGACCCTTCCAATGGGAGGCGGAAAAGGCGGTAGTGATTTTGATCCTAAAGGGAAAAGCGATAATGAAATCATGCGATTTTGCCATGCATTTATGAGTGAACTGTTTCGTCATATTGGCCCAAACACAGATATACCTGCTGGAGATATTGGCGTTGGTGGTCGCGAAATAGGATTTCTTTTTGGAATGTATAAAAAACTTAAAAACGAATTTACAGGGGTCCTTACAGGAAAAGGAATGACATGGGGAGGCTCTCTTATTCGGCCGGAAGCAACCGGCTATGGTACGGTGTATTTTGCCGATAAGATGTTACAAATGAAAAGTGACAGTTTTAAAGGAAAAACAGTCGTAATATCAGGGTCTGGTAATGTGGCCCAATACGCCGCTGAAAAAACCACTCAACTTGGCGGTAAAGTAATTACCTTATCAGATTCCTCAGGCTATATTGTAGATCATGACGGGATTGATGAAGGTAAGCTTGCGTTTGTAATGCAACTCAAAAACATTAAAAGAGGTCGTATGAGCGAATATGTGAAGGCATATCCAAAGGCCCAGTATGTAGCTAATAAAACTCCGTGGGAGGTTAAGTGTGATGTGGCTCTACCATGTGCGACACAAAATGAATTACACGGACCTGATGCCGATTTGTTATTACAAAATGGATGTATTTGTGTTAGTGAAGGGGCTAATATGCCTTCCACCAAAGAAGCAATCTCTAAATTTCATGCGGCTAAAATTTTATTTGCACCTGGAAAAGCGTCAAATGCAGGCGGCGTAGCAACCTCAGGCTTGGAAATGACACAAAACTCATTGCGTTATAACTGGACAAGAGCGGAGGTTGATGAAAAATTAAAAGATATTATGTCTAACATTCATGATGCTTGTATTGAATACGGTAAGGATGAAACGACCGGCTATATTGATTATGTTAAAGGGGCTAACATTGCCGGCTTTGTAAAAGTAGCAGATGCCATGTTGGCGCAAGGCGTTGTCTAATACTTACCAAACCTACTTCTAAAAAGCTTTCATTAATTGAAAGCTTTTTTTGTTTATATATAATAATGGGTTCATTTCTCGTTAGTAATAAATATATTTGAGTTTAATTAGCATTCCGTGAAAACACATTTTAATATTCTATTTTGTTTTTTATCTATCACCTCTTTTTTATGGGGTCAAAACTTTGATGCGAATTGGATAGGACATTTTTCGTATTTGAATATTAAAAAAGTAGTTAATGCAGATACCAAATTTTATGCAGCTTCGGAAAACGCTCTTTTTTCTTACGACCTCCAAACGAATCAGCTGAGTACCATCACAACTATTAATGGTTTATCTGGAGAACTAATTTCAACACTCCATTACAGCAACGAATATCAGTTACTATTAATAGGGTATGAAAACGGATTGATAGAGGTATACACAGAAAGTGATCAGGAAATACTTAAAGTTGTGGATATCATCAATAAAGTGACCATCCCTTCATCACAAAAGAAAATTAATCACTTTAATGAATTTAACTCCCTTGTTTATATCGCTACCGATTATGGAATTTCAGTTTATGACTTAGAGGGTTTAGAGTTTGGCGACACCTACTATATTGGTGACGGTGGAGCACAAATAAGCGTTAGTCAAACCGCCATTTTGAATAATGAAATTTATGCCGCTTGTGGCTCAAACACAGGAATTAAAAAAGCGAGTCTCTCCAATTCAAATTTAACAGATTTTCAACTATGGAGTTCTCTTGGCTCAGGAGATTTCAAAGCAATTACTGTTTTTGATTCAGCCCTCTATGCCGTCAACTCAGCAAACATACTCTTTGAAATTAACGGAACAACCATTACTTTCTTATCTAACTATTCACAACCTGTAGCCGAGCTAAACGCCTCAAACAATTCACTTTTGGTCACAACCAACTCCAAAGTGTATGAGTATGAACCAGGCTTTACTTTAACGAATACCTATTCAACAAACCCAGACTTTGACACAAATTTTAACGCTGCCCTTAAGATAGATGCGGTTGTGTACATAGGAACTACAGACTATGGTGTTCTTAAATCGAATCCTTTAGACCCTTCAGGGTTTGATGAAATACATCCACTAGGCCCCTTAAAAAACACCGTTTTTTCGTTAAGTCATGGCTATGGAAATTTATGGGTTTCTTATGGCGACTATTCAATAGGTTTTAATCCGCATCCGCTCAGGTATTATGGGATAAGCAACTACGAGAATTCGGAGTGGGTTAACACATCTTATGATAGTATTCGTGACACGACTGGCGCTCCTGTATCTAGTTTAAATAGGATATCAATTAATACTTTGAATCCGAATCAAGTGTATATTTCTTCCTACCATCACGGACTACTAGATTTTAAGAAAGGGGAGTCAATCACGCTCCTAGATGATAGTAATAGTAGCTTAGAGTCTTTGGTGCTTCCCGGTAGCCCTAATTACAAAAGCATCCGTATCTCAGGTTCTACTTTTGATAGAGACGGAGATTTATGGGTTTTGAACTCTAAAGTTAATAATGCTTTACAAAAATTCAACCCCACCAGCTCGAGCTGGACCTCCTATGATTTCTCATCTATTATTGAAAACCCATTGAATGATGAAAACGGATTTAGTGAAGTTGTTATCGGACCTGATGGTACCAAATGGATTGGGGGGCTAAAAAAAGGACTAATCGGCTTTAATGAAACAGGAATGTTGTTAAAAAATATTTCGGATGAAGACGTAGCCAACCTTCCTTCAACTGCCATAAAATCATTGGCATTAGATAAAAACAATGTCCTATGGATTGGTACTTATAGAGGACTTAGAGTCCTGTATAACACCTCCAATTTCTTTAGCGAAGATGTGGTGAGAACAGAGCCTATAATTATTCTCGAAGAGGGACTGCCTAAAGAGCTTTTGGCACAACAATTTATAACAGATATTAAAGTTGATGGCGCTAATAACAAGTGGGTTTCTACAGCCGATGCGG
>Ga0209632_10003629_pt1 | contig 14031 bp, 16 predicted proteins | sample COG_10_FD_184754 | JGI IMG/M metagenome (GOLD analysis project Ga0209632, IMG submission 184754) | Pelagic Microbial community sample from North Sea - COGITO 998_met_10 (SPAdes) (version 2) | ecosystem: Environmental > Aquatic > Marine > Neritic zone/Coastal water | place: Helgoland, sampling... | reverse complement strand
AAACATAAAATAATTGCTCCCCACATCACATAAATAAAATGTGATGAAGGAATCCAAACATAACCTATAATTAAATTTGATACTAGTAAAATAGACAGTACAATTAAAACACGTTCTCTAACCATGTGAATTTCCATGAATTTTTTAGGTGTAAAAGAGAGTAATAAAAACCCTATTCCTAATACATACAATCCTAAAAATCGATAAATCTGCATTAGGTATGTACTTAATGTAGAGTTTCCATCTATTATAAAAAGATTCTCAAAAGTCATTTGTAATCTTTCTTCATTGGCAACCTGATCTAACATCCAGGGTTCTGAACTAACTAACCACCTTATCCCAGAAATACAAAGCGTTATACTTATTATAATGAGGGGATAACTGATGTAATTAATTGATTTGGTTTTCATCTGTAATATGTTTTTTAAGTAATTTAATTAAAGAATTTACTTTTCTAATGTATATAATAATGTTTTATTCATGATCTCTTTTAATCAAATATAATTAATTTATAGGGTACAAAAATATCAGTTAAGTACTCCCAAGTTTAACTAGAGGGAAATTAAATATTTAATATAATAGATGTTTTTTTGCCTTATTTCTCCAACCAGCTTGATTGGGGTAATCAACAAAAAATATTTTTAAATCACTTTGATTTGAGTAATCAACAAAATAAATTTTTTTATCAGCTTGATTAGAATAATTAACAAAATACCACAATCCTTTGTTTTCATTTGCCTGATTGGCATATTGAACTTTAAATACATTTAAATCTGCTTGATTGGTGTATTTCACAACAAAAACTTTGACGTCTGCTTGGTTTGAATAATTTACAGAATATATTTTTTGTGAATAACAAAAAAACGAACTTATGAATAAAATTATTAAAAGAATTAATTTCATAAACTAAATTTAATGATTTTCACCCTATAAATTGGTAATACAACTCTCAATATTGTTTGATGATTTAAAAAAAACTGTGACACGTCTTAAATATCTTTCAAAAAAAAACCCCTAGATAAGGGGCTTAATAATTCTAATAAGAATAACAATTTACTTCAAAGGAGCTACTTTAAACTTCATTGTTTGTGCGACAAAATCTACTACTCCACTAACTATCATCGTATTTCCATCTGTAACGTTGTCATAGGAATACATTTTAAAAATTTTACCTTCCTTTTTATAAACGCCTTGTAAGGTAGCTTTCACTATATCTTCGCCCATCTGAGTCCATGCAAAACCAGTAAATTCTCCACTAGTTGTACTATTATTGTGATTTGTGAAAACATAAGATAGATAGGCTTTCCCATAAGGACCTGCATCTCCAGAAGCAGAAAGTTCGTAATTAACTCCATCTCTTGTATGAACTGCATCTATGTCAAAGACAGCTTCAAATGTTGTAGCTGGATCCCATTTAATGTCTTGAGAAAAAGCTAAAGAGGTAACAAGAAATAATAAATAAACTATTTTTTTCATATTGTAAGATTTTAATTAATAATAACAAATATAAATTTTTTACTATAAATTTCAAAAAACAACTAATATTTAATTTTATTTACTAAAAAATAGTAACTTAGATTCAAAATAAAACTTTAATAAACACTAATTATGAAAAAAATAATTTTAATATCTTTTACTATTTTAACATGTATAAGCTGCAACCAAACACCTAGTGAAAATTGTGACACTGCTCTAAAAGCTAATGAAAAAGTTGCAAAAAATATCAAAACCTATAAAACTGCTTGGGATGTTTTTTTTGAAAACAGAGACAGTAATGCCATAAATACTGATAGTTTTGATGAGCAAGTAACAGTTGTTACTGCTTCTGGAAACATTACAGGTATAGACGGTTTTAGAGAGTATTACAACAACTACTTAACTGGTTTTTCTGATGCTGAATTTAATTTTATAGATATTATTGCACAAGGAGATAAATTAGTTAAACACTGGAATTTTAAAGGAACTCATGACGGAGTAATGTTTGGAATTCCCGCTACTAATAAAAAAGTAGATATTAGTGGAACTACACTTGTTTTAATGAAAGATGGAAAGGTTTTACAAGAACAAGACTATTTTGATAATCATTCGTTTTTAATGCAACTGGGGTTATTGGAATAAACTTCTAATAAGATCATTGAAAAAAAAGAAAAAGGAATAATATACATATTATTCCTTTTTTGTTATTGAATTATTTGATTAGTTGATATTGATCTAATAAGAATGATAGCTTGAATTAGGTTGTATTATTTTAATGCCATTTGCACCACCTTTCATTAAAGGAACCATCTTTGGAATGAAATCATCTTCTGTTTGTCTCCAATTAAGATAAGCTGCGTACTTTTCATAGCTTTCCCAGTTTCCAACTAAATGAAATGTATTAGTTTCATCATTAAATGACATTTCTAAACTATAACATCCATCATATGCTGCTGTAGTTGGTAAGCCTTGTTCGCTATTCAATAAATCTAACATCTCTTGTTTTTTTCCTTTTTTGACTTGAACCTCAACAAATACTAAATTTTTAGGGTATACAGCGTCAACCATTCCTCCAAAATCAAAGAAATCTCCCTGAGCAATAATTTTTCCTTCGTCATCAAAATTCATATACCAGTATCCTTTAAGATTTAGTTCTTTTCCAGTAGATACATTTGTTCCTGTCCAAGTACCATAAGTTCTAACACTTCCGTCTAAAGAACCATCTTCCCCAGTTCCAGGAAGCCAATTATCAGCAGTATATTTAATGTTATCAAACGCAGCGTGATACCCCTTTAGCATTCCTACATATTGGTCATAACCAACAGGTTCAGAACCATACATAGACGTATTAGACTCGATATCTTTGCTCACTAAAGCCAGCTGTCCCTCTATATCTTCTTGTCCGTGTAACTCAAAAAGTTTTTGTGCTGTTGCTAAATTTTTTGTGTAATTAGGGTTTGTATTACAATTACTAAAAAGTAAAGCAATTGAAAATAAAGTGATTAGTTTTTTCATTTTATAAATTGTTTAGTTTGTTATTAAATCAAATTTAATAATTTTTTTTATAACTTTTAAAATACAACTAATTTAAATGAAGTAATCAATTAAAAAAAGTTACACGTTTTGAATCTAACACTTATAAATTTTAATGGAATTCTAATAAAATTATAATTATGAAATGGTTGAACTGAAAGAAGAAAAGTTTTAATTATTCCATTGCAGCAATTACAGGTGCTCCGAGAATTCCTGCAACACTGTATGTGTTTGTTAAGCTTACCAACTCAGCAAACATGGCTTCACGTTGTTGACCTAAAGTCATATGGGCTTGAACACCTTCTGGGCCATTATAAATTTCTGTTAAACCATAAAGTGTGTTTCCTGTTTCACCACTATTAGGATCGAAAGGATTATTCAATTCTGGAGACTTAAATACAGAATAAGATAAAACAATAGGTTCTTGATCACCAGATAAGTGATGAGTCTCGCGCATAAACTGTTCATGTGTCTCAATAAACTTATCCATTCTTTCTGTGGCATCGTTCGGTACTACAAATGATACATGAAATCCTAAAGCTCCTACTTTGATTTTATTTTCAATTTCACTGGCTGGCTCTTGCCCACACGAGGCAAATAAAAAAATACTTACTAAAGTTAAATAAATGTTTTTCATTTTGTTTGATTTATGGTTAATAATACCTCTAATATATGGAGAATGGGGTGAAAAAAAAACTCTCTAAATGATAGGGCTAAGGCTATTTTGATTGTTGATTATAAATCTCTTCTTCAAATGATGTGAATAAATTATACGAATTATAGTCATTAAATGGAAGTAATTGTGACATATATACTAATGCAAACTCATTTTTAAAGTCAATTGTAAAATAGGTATTAAAATACCCTGCCCAATATGCAGTGCCTTTGGGTCTAACTTCTGAGTTTTCGTCATACGCCCATGCAAGTGTCCAATTATCAAAACTATCCATAAAACTATCTTTATCGCCTCTGGCATTTATATCAATTGTAGGCACATCGACGTTTCTCCATATTTGCTTGAATTCTGATAGCTGAGGCGTATTCATTAAATCAAAAGTTTCCTCATTTATAAGCTGCCCATTTTGATGTTTGCCTTTGTTGAGCATACATAAAAGAAATTTTCCATAGTCTTCAGCTGAACTATATAAGCCTCCACCGGCATTAAATTTTTCAACTTTGTTTGGTACCTTGAACTCGTTCTTAGTTAATTCATTATTTGTTCTGTCTCTCCTTAAGCTCCCAACTAAAAGTGGATGAAGGTTTTCTGGAACGTTAAACCAAGTACTGTCCATGCCCAATGGGCCTGTAACGTTCTCCCGTAAATAATCCTCCAAGTTCTTTCCTGATACTTTTTCGATTAATACTCCTACCCAATCTATATTTGTACCATACATAAAACTACTCCCAGACTCAAATAATCTTGGTTGGTAATCATTATCCCAACCAATCTCTTCCTTAATTTTCGCCCAGTTTTTTAGTCTATTACTTGTGAACCAATAACCAAATCCAGCAGTATGCGTTAAAAGGTGCCTTAGTGTAATACTCGTTTTAGGTGATACTAATTGATTATTAGAGTCTAGTATTTTTATACTTGACATTTCTGGCAAAATATCGTCCAATGGCTCATCAAGGGTAATCTTTTTTTGTTCAACTAGCTGAAGTGCTGCAACCACTGCAATAGCTTTTGTCATAGACGCTATCCTATAAATGCTTCTTTCATTAATTGTATCATTCCTATCCCATCTTGATGGTCCGAACGAATAAAACTGTGATGTTCCGTCTTTGTTGATTTTTCCCATAACTGCAGATGGGATATCATATTGCATGCTAAGGGAATTAATATCTATAGCCTTGTCTTGGGTACAAGAAACTAATGCTACGCTTACAATTAATAGTATAAATTTTTTCACTTTATCAGTTTTTGGTTAATAACACCTCCAATATAGAAAGAAAAGGTTACATATGAAATCTCAACCCTATATTTAGATTAATTCATTCCTTTAAAGGAAATAAGAATGATTCGAATAAAAAAACGGCTACACTTTATAATAGTATAACCGTTTTATTGTTTTGGTAGATAACTCACTCGAAATATCGAACATCAGTTTAACTCCGAGAGACTTAATCGACACCCATCATATAATGACCCTTATTATGAACGAATAACCCTGCATCACAACTTTACACTAAAGGAGACTTATTAAAGCAAACTATATTTTTATTTTTTTGATACACTCTATATAATAAACTCTATACATCTGTATATATTATTTTTAGCTCGTTTTCTTAAATAGAAAAATATATATTATATTGCATTGAACTTTAAAATATTAATTATGAATGTAGTATCAGAATTTGGTGATAATCAAGGTTTCTCAGTTAAATTGACAGAAGATAAGATTTTTATATCAGCCGTTGGAAACGAAGAAACACTTGCGCTAAGAGGGGTTAATGGTGTTGGTGTATATGACGATATAGAAAAATACAACAATGAGTTAGCTACTTACAAAAAGGAAACAATGTCTCCTAAAAAAAGAAAAAACTTGTCGATTGGTACAATGGTCTTTGGAGTGATTTATGCTATTTGGGGTATTTCTCAAGGACTTGAAGAGTTAGCAGGAGTTGGTGCTATGTTTATATTAGGTGGATTTTTAATTTCTAAATATAAATCAAAAAAACAACCGCCTGTATTAGATTCATATTTTAGAATTATGCTCACAGGTGGCGATAGAAAATTTAAATTTGACAAAAGTGGTGATAATGCTAAAAGCATTGCTCAATTCATTAACAAAGTCGAAGAAACCCTAACGGCATATAACAAAGCATAATGAAATTCTGGGATGTATTTAAAACAACGGCTTACTTTAGGGCTTCTTGGCACATACAAGACATTTTCATTGGAGCATTTAGAAATGCAAAAAAAGAAATGGATGATGTGAAAAAACATAATTCATTAATTAAAAATAGAAAGGAGTGGACTGATAAACTTTACAATAATAATTTCCACAGAAATAGAAAAAAGAAATGAACCCTCACAAGGTATTAGGAATTAAATTAGATGCATCAGAAAGTGAAATAAAAAAGACATACCGAAGACTTGTTAAAAAATATCATCCAGATGTAAATCCCCACTCCAAAAAAGAGACATTACTCGATATCATAAAAGCTTATGAGTTATTAAAAAATAATAATTGGCGGCTTAATGGACTCGAGTTTAAATCAATTGATTTAGACTCGCTTTACAAGGATTTTTTAAAAAAGAATCCCAAATATGCTTATTATTTTGACACAGATGTGCTAAAATCACAGGCGGTTTGGCATAGCATAAGGAACAGACCATAAACTCTACTCTTTTAGACACTCTGGAGCTATTTAAAAATGATATTATTAAGACAAGGGGTTGAGATTTATAAAAGTTTTGGGGTAATTTTTTTGACTTTTACTAACAATATTACTGTCAGTTTCAGCTGTTTTTACTGTCAGTTTTGGGTATATTTGGTTTTTAACCTTGTTAGTTTTTAAATAAAAAAGTTAGGAATATCAGCTGTTTAATATTCAACTAATACACTATTAAACCCTTTGTGAGCTTGAGTTTAAAGCAAAAAAAAGAGTAACCATTTCTGATTACTCTGTAGTAGCGGGAGTTGGATTCATTCCTCCACGTTGTTGCGGAATGGGCCAATGAGTAGAACAGCCCAAAGAAACTCCGATTGCTTTGCCATCTGATTTTTTCTTTTGTTCTCAAGACGATGCAAGCATCACTTGACCCCAAAATAAAAACTCCTTGATTTCTCAAGGAGTTTCTTTGTAGCGGGAGTTGGACTCGAACCAACGACCTTCGGGTTATGAGCCCGACGAGCTGCCTACTGCTCTATCCCGCGATTTAGACCCCAAAGATACTGCAAAAAAAGACCAACCACCAAAAAAACCTCATTATTTTATTAGATTATTGGTAGTTTACTGGCTTACAAGTTTATAGGAATAATAAACAAATCCGTAAAAAACAATATATCTTTGCCTCATGACACACAAAGCAGGTTTTGTAAATATTATTGGAAATCCAAACGTTGGAAAATCAACTTTAATGAATGCTTTGGTAGGAGAAAAACTATCAATCATTACATCAAAAGCACAAACTACTAGACATCGAATTCTAGGTATTGTTAATGGTGAAAATCATCAAATCGTTTTTTCAGATACTCCAGGTATTCTAAAACCTGCCTATCAGCTTCAGGAGTCTATGATGGATTTTGTGAAATCTGCTTTTGATGATGCAGATATATTAATCTACATGGTAGAAATTGGAGAAAAAGAATTAAAAAATGAGGCCTTTTTCAAACGAATCATCAACACAAAAATTCCTGTTATTTTATTAATTAATAAAATCGATACCTCTAACCAAGAAGAGGTAGAATTAAAAATAGCGTATTGGAAAAATAAGGTTCCAAATTCTTTTCCTTATGTAATTTCTGCACTAGAAAAATTTAATATAGACACTGTTTTAAACAAAATAATTGAATTGCTCCCCGAAGGACCAGCATTTTACCCCAAAGATCAGTTAACAGACAAACCTGAACGATTTTTTGTAAATGAAAAAATTAGAGAAAAAATTCTAACACACTACAAAAAAGAAATTCCATATGCTGTAGAGGTTGAAACTGAAAGTTTTATTGAAGAAGAAAAGATCATTCGTATTAGATCTTTGATTATGGTAGAAAGAGACACCCAAAAAGGAATACTTATTGGCCATAAAGGTACTGCTATTAAACGAGTGGGTGCTGAAGCAAGAAAAGATTTACAGCTTTTCTTTGGTAAAAAAATATTTTTAGAATTGTATGTAAAAGTAAATAAGAATTGGCGCTCAAACGATAAAGAATTGAAGCGTTTTGGCTACAACCAAAAATGATTGCAAACAAACTCATATCTCTTAGCTAGTCTACTGTAAAATAGTATCTTTGCACAAAATTTTACTTTCATGAGTAGTATTGTTGCCATAGTAGGAAGACCTAATGTTGGAAAATCAACACTTTTTAATCGTTTAGTACAACGTAGAGAAGCTATTGTTGATTCGGTTAGTGGAGTTACTCGTGATAGACATTACGGAAAGTCTGACTGGAACGGAAAAGAATTTTCTGTTATAGATACTGGTGGTTACATTGTTGGTTCAGATGATATTTTTGAAGGAGAAATTAGAAAACAAGTTCAACTCGCTATTGAAGAATCAGATATCATTGTTTTTGTGGTTGATGTAGAGGATGGTATTACTCCTATGGATGCTGAAGTAGCTAAAATTTTAAGGAAAGTAAAAAAGCCTATTTTCATTGCTGTGAATAAAGTAGATAATGCTATGAGAGTTGCAGATGCTGTAGAATTCTATAATTTAGGCCTAGGTGACTACCATACCATATCTTCAATAAATGGAAGTGGAACTGGTGATATTTTAGATGCTATTGTAGCTAAAATGCCAGAACCTGAGGCAGTAGATTTAGAAAAAGAAGAACTTCCTCGTTTTGCAGTTGTTGGAAGACCCAACGCTGGAAAATCATCCTTTATTAATGCTCTCATTGGAGAAGATAGAAATATTGTGACCAATATTGCTGGAACCACAAGAGATTCTATCGATACAAAATACAATCGTTTTGGTTATGATTTTAATTTAGTAGACACTGCAGGTATTAGAAAAAAGTCTAAAGTAAAGGAAGACTTAGAGTTTTATTCTGTGATGCGTGCTGTTAGAACTATAGAGTATTCAGACGTAGTTATTTTAATGGTAGATGCTACTCGCGGTTTTGAAAGCCAAGATCAAAATATTTTTTGGTTGGCAGATAAAAATAGAAAGGGAGTCATTATTTTAATAAACAAATGGGATTTGGTTGAAAAAGAAACCAATACCATGCGTGATTTTGAAGCTCAAGTTCGCAGACAAATTGCTCCTTTCACAGATGTGCCAATTATTTTCACATCCGTACTCACAAAACAACGTCTATTGAAGGCAATTGAAACAGCAGTTGAAGTTTTTGAAAACAGAAAAAGAAGAATCCCTACAAGTAAATTAAACGAAACGATGTTAGAGATTGTTCAGCAAAACTCTCCTCCTGCCACAAAAGGTAAGTATGTAAAAATTAAATACTGCATGCAATTACCAACACCAACTCCACAGTTTGCATTTTTCTCAAACCTTCCTCAATACGTTAAAGATCCTTACAAACGATATGTTGAAAATCAATTGAGAGAACATTATAATTTTTCTGGTGTACCCATCACTATTTATTTTAGACAAAAATAGTTGTTAAACTTAACGTTAAAAGTGACTAAAGACCCTCTATTATTTGCTACTATTTCAGTAATTTTATATAAAATTTAGAGCAATGATTACATGGAAAGATGTTATTCACTTTTCAGTGAATGGAAACCCAATACCCTATAAACGAGTTGAAAAAACTGAAGATGAATGGCGCGCTTTGTTAACACCCGAGCAATTTCAAATCTGTAGATTACACGGAACTGAAAGACCTCATACAGGATCCTTATGCACTATTTTTGAAGGCGGGGTGTATCAATGTGTTTGTTGTAGCACAAACTTATTTGACTCTACCATTAAGTTTAATTCAAGTTCTGGATGGCCCAGCTTTACCCAACCTATAGAAGAAAATGCTATACAATATATAAAAGATACATCTTATGGAATGGTTAGAGTTGAAGTGCTTTGCAATACCTGCGATAGCCATCTAGGACATGTTTTTCCTGATGGCCCAGAGCCAAGCGGATTGCGATACTGTGTAAATTCTGCCTCAATAAAATTAATGAAAACAGATGACTAACTTACAACTAGCAACTTTTGGAGGGGGATGTTTTTGGTGTACAGAAGCCGTTTTTTTAGAAGTAAAAGGGATTAAAAAAGTTGTTTCTGGCTATAGTGGAGGGAATGCTCCTGGAAAACCAACGTACAGAGAAATATGCTCTGGCTTAACTGGGCATGCAGAAGTAATTCAAGTTACCTATGATGAAAACATCATTTCTTATGAGTCTGTTTTAATCATTTTCATGACTACACATGATCCCACACAACTCAACCGGCAAGGAGCAGATGTAGGGACTCAATATCGATCTGTTATTTATTATCACAATGAATATCAAGAAAAAATAGCACATACTGTTATCAAAACATTAACTCCTGTTTATCAAGTAAAAATAGTGACTGAAATTAGTCCTTTGTCAATCTTCTATGAGGCAGAAGAAGAGCATCAAGCCTATTACAAAAACAATCCTAATGCTGGTTATTGCTCTTATGTGATTCATCCAAAATTGCAAAAACTAAGAACATTACATTCAGATAAATTAAAATAAACTGAAACTAAAAATCACAAATCAATTTACAGACCAATTGCCTGGTGACCCGAATTTAGATAATTCTAGACGGCAGGTAACAGCTGCTGCTTTTTCATTTGTGAACCCAATCAAAACATCAAATCCTTTATTACTTCATGTATCTAAAGAAATGTCTGAAGAATTGGGCTTTTCTGAACAAGACATTCAATCCAAAGAATTTCTAGAGGTAATGACTGGGAATAGCATACCAGAAAATTCAAAACCCTTTGCGATGTGTTATGCAGGACATCAATTTGGAAATTGGGCGGGTCAATTAGGGGATGGAAGAGCCATAAATTTAGGAGAAATTAAAAATTGGGCATTACAACTCAAAGGAGCTGGTCCAACACCCTATTCTAGAACAGCAGACGGATTGGCAGTGCTGCGATCTTCGATTAGAGAATATTTATGTAGTGAAGCCATGCATCATCTTGGAGTTCCTACTACCAGAGCGCTTTCTCTCAGTTTAACAGGAGACCAAGTATTGAGAGATGTATTGTATGATGGTAATCCTGCTTATGAAAAAGGAGCTATAGTTTCTAGAGTTGCCCAGTCTTTTTTACGCTTTGGTAATTTTGAACTATTTGCAGCTAGAAATGATCTCAAAAATTTAAAAATCCTAACAGATTATACCATCCTTCGTCATTTTTCTCATTTAGGAAAGCCTTGCAAAGAAGTGTACCTAAAATTCTTTCAAGAAGTAAGTAATAAGACCCTAGAAATGATTATTCATTGGCAACGAGTAGGTTTTGTTCATGGGGTTATGAATACAGACAATATGTCTATTCTTGGTCTTACTATTGATTATGGACCCTACGGATGGCTTGAAGGTTTTGATTTTGGTTGGACACCAAACACCACAGACAAACAACACAAAAGGTATCGATACGGAAACCAGCCTAACATTGGATTGTGGAATCTATATCAGTTAGCTAATGCACTGTACCCATTAATAGATGAAACTGCTCCTTTAGAGGAAATCTTAGAAGAGTATAAAAATACGTTTGCAAAAAAGTCTCTAAACATGATGCGTGCTAAATTAGGCTTAGTTTTAGCTGAGGAAACAGACATTAACTTAATTCAATCTTTAGAGGATAATCTTCAAGCCATTGAAACAGACATGACGATATTCTTCAGATTGTTAAGTTCTTTTAATCCTAAACAAGCAGAAAAAGGAATTGAATTAATTCAAGATGCTTTTTATTCTCCAGAACAATTAGTTGGAAAAGTTTTGACTGATTGGAAACATTGGTTTGTTAGCTATGCAAAACGCTTGGAAAGGGAAACCACACCCAATGAGGAACGTGAACAGCTCATGAAAACAAAAAACCCTAAGTATGTTCTTCGAAATTATATGGCCCAATTAGCTATAGACAAGGCAAATAAGGGAGATATCTCGTTAGTTGAAGAATTGTATCAAGTCCTTAAAAAACCGTACGAAGAACAACCTGAATTTGAGCATTGGTTTACAAAAAGACCGGAATGGGCAAGACATAAAGTAGGTTGCTCGATGCTATCATGTAGCTCTTAAGCTCGCTAAATATAATTACTTTTATTAGGTAATAGTATAAACCCTACAGAGATGTTCCTCCGTCTAATGTAATGGTTTGACCCGTCATAAATTTTGTTTGATCAGAAGCTAGCCATACTATTGCATCTGCTATTTCACTAGCTTTTCCATAACGTTTCATGGGTATAACGCTCTTTAAAATGGCATCCATTTCTGGTTTTGCATTAATTAACTGATCTAATAAGGCAGACTCTGTATATCCTGGACAAACCGCATTAATTCTAATATTTTTTGTTGCATACTCCATAGCCGCAGATTTTGTCATTCCTACCACTGCAAATTTACTAGCGCTATAACTGATATTATTTGGAGAAGCTTTCAAACCCGCCAACGAAGCAATATTTACAATATTACCATATCCTTGTTTTAAAAATTGTTGCAAGGCTACTTTCATGCAATAAAAAACTCCGGTTTGGTTTACAGCAATTACCCTATCCCAATCTTCTAATCTAGCTTTATGTGTTGGCAGTAAATTAGGTCCAATTCCTGCATTGTTTACAATTACATCTAATTTTTCATAATTACTTATGGTTTGATTTACTAAATCTTCAACCTCTTGAAATTTAGTGACATCTGTTTTAACAGCTAACGATACTCCCCCATGGGTTACAATTTCATTTGATACCTTTTTTGCACTGTCAAAATTAAGATCAGAAACCACAACTGTTGCACCATGAGTAGCAAAATGAATTGCTGCTGCTTTTCCGATTCCTGAACCTGCTCCTGTTACAATTACTACTTTATTTTTCACTTCCATATTACTTGATTTGTTTGTTTAGATAATTATTAATTTAACACTCTAAAAGGATTTCTATTTTATTTAAAAACTATTTGCAAAAAATTAATCGAGAATCAGTTAATGCTAAAGCTCTAAGATCTCTGGGATAATCTTTCATTTCCATTAATTTAAAAAACTCATTTTTACTAGCATATCGTACAATAAGTACCTCATCCCAAAGAGGTTCGTCTAAAGGTCCTATAATAGTAGCTAGCGGTGATCCTTTAAAAATAATCTGTGCATCTAAAGTATTAAAAAAAGGAACAGCTGCTTTTAAATAATCTGCATAGGTTTCCTTGCCAGTTTTTCCTGTTTCTGAAACTATTTTTTTATAATTCAAATAATTAAGCATAAAAACAGGTCGTCCTTCGGGAAATTCTTGTAATTGCTTTATACCACTTTGTAAATCTATTTGACCACTCATTGCTAATCTATGGAATTCGTTTTTATAGATTTTAAGGCTAAATTACAGCATAATTCTGCGGCTTTATCAAGATGAGCAAAACGAGGATCTGAGGTTAACCCCTTACTATATCTGTAATATATTTGCTGAGCTATCACCGCTATTTTAAACAAACCAAAGGCATAATAAAATACGATATTATGAATATCTCTTCCAGATTTATTTGAATAAGAAGCTACGATTTCACTTCTAATTGGGTTGCCTTCAAAAATTGTTGGAGAAGGAATTCCTTGCTTCACAAAATCATGATCTGAAGCCAAGGTCCAATACCCAAGTGATGTTCCTAAATCCATTAATGGATCACCAAGTGTAGCCATTTCCCAATCTAAAACAGCAGTAATATCTTTCCAAGAAGTATCTTTAAAGACTACATTATCATATTTATAATCATTATGTATCAGACAATGTTGATAGGTTTTTGGTTGATGTTCTTGCATCCATTGCATAACTTCAAGAGCAGCAGGAACATCTTGTGTTGCTGCTTTTAGGTATTGTTTTCCCCAATTGGTTACTTGTCTATTTACATAACCTTTTGGCTTTCCTAAATCAGACAACCCAACCGAATTATAATCTAGTGTATGTAATTCTGTGAAGGTATCTAACCACGTATTGGCAATGGTTTTATAATCATGAGCTGGGATGGCTCTATGTTTTGCTTCTTTGAAGTTTAGAATAATTCCATCTACTTTTTCCATAATGTAGAATTCACTTCCAATGATAGCCTCATCATTTGAATACGCAAACATTTTTGGAACTTTAGAAAACTCTTTTTTTACTGCAGTTTGAACTTTAAACTCCCTACTCATATCATGACCACGTTTAATAGCGCCTAATGGTGGCTTT
>Ga0209632_10003628_pt1 | contig 14032 bp, 2 predicted proteins | sample COG_10_FD_184754 | JGI IMG/M metagenome (GOLD analysis project Ga0209632, IMG submission 184754) | Pelagic Microbial community sample from North Sea - COGITO 998_met_10 (SPAdes) (version 2) | ecosystem: Environmental > Aquatic > Marine > Neritic zone/Coastal water | place: Helgoland, sampling... | reverse complement strand
AAAGTCAATGTAGAGCTAAATAATCTTGAAAGAGGTATGTATATGATTAACATCCAAACTAATGACGGAATGATAACTAAAACAGTTACCATTCAATAATAGTTTATTTAAAAACTAAATTACAAAGGGAGCTATTTTAGCTCCCTTTTTTTATACAATTTTTTTTAAATATTAACGAGATTAAATATCTGTAAATCATAAAAATTAAAAAATATACTTATCCAAAGGCAGTTTTTTGTAAATTGAATAAATTCTAAAAAAAATGAGGAAATCTTGTCTAATAGCATATACATTTCTAATTACTTTATTCTCTTTCAGCAGCTATAGTCAATGTCACTATACTATTGACATGCAAGACACCTTTGGGGATGGATGGAACGGAGCCTCTGTTGATGTGACTGTGAATGGATCTCCCGCAACTTCGTTTAGCTTTACCAATGGAAATAGTAGCTCAGACTCTTTATTTACTCTTACTGGAGATGTTGTTGAATTTAACTTTGTTTCTGGAAATTGGGATACTGAAATTACCTTTCAAGTTTACGACCCTTCAGGATCGCAAATTCTAAATATTGGACCATTTGCCAATAACGATGGAAATGACAGCATTTTATTAACAGATACTTCCAACTCTACTTGTTTACCTCAAAATGTTAGTGTTACATTCTCCATTGACATGAACAATTCAACTGCATCTTTTATCACTCCCGAAATTAATGGAGATTGGAATAGCTATTGCGGTAATTGTGACCCCATGAGTGATCCAGATGGAGATAATATTTGGGAAACAACACTTACTCTCCTTTCTGGATCTTATGAATATTATTTTACAGCTGATAATGTACTTATTGAAGAAACTCTAAGTCCTAATGAAACTTGTACAAACGGAAATCCTAATGCTACAAGAAGAGTTTTAAGTATTTCTAATCAAAATATTATTCTACCTACTGTTTGTTGGAGTTCATGCTCAGAATGTAATGATTTTCCTCAGCCCCCAACGGGTGTAAATTGTACTGTTGGTGTCCCTTCATTGGCCTTTTCTGACGATTGTGAGCAGCAAGGAAATTGGACTGGAGATTTCGGAACAGGAAATGGAATATGGCAAGTTAATAACGGAGGAACAGGATCCGGAGGTACTGGTCCAGATGGCTCTTTTAGTGGAAGTTCTTATTTTTATTTTGAGTCTAGTACTTTTGGAGGTGGTGGAGCAAGTCAATTTGATACTGCAACTATCATAAGCCCACAAATTGACTTAACAAATGCAATTGATGGTGCTGAATTGTCTTTTTGGGTTCATGCAAGAGGAAGCTCAATGGGGAAACTTTCAGTTGGAATTTCAAATACGCCAAGTGGACCTTTTACAAATGTTTATACTCAGCTTGGAGAAACCCATTTAGCAGGAAATTCTCCTTGGACTCAAATTGGAATTGATGTAAGTTCTTACTTAGGGCAAAATTTATATGCAAGTTTTACTTACACCAGATTACCACAAGCAAATCCAACTTATACAGGAGATTTAGCAATAGATCTATTAGAGGTGATAACCTGTTCTAGCTGTCCTTCACCATCCAATATTTCATCAAACAATATAACATCTAGTTCAGCAGATATTAATTGGACATCCAATGGAACTGAAACACAGTGGGAATTAAATTACAATGGCAATAGTGTTCTTACTTCAAGCTCTCCAACGACATTAAATAACCTTTCTCCAAACACAACCTATAATGTGACAGTAAGTGCAATTTGTTCTTCGACTAACCAAAGTCCAACGCCATATTCTACAACATTCACAACTTTATGTAACTCTGAAGTTGCTCCATATATTGAAGATTTTGACAATGGAATTTCTAACTGTTGGAGTCAGGAATTATCTACAGACGATTTCGATTGGAGTTTAAATTCTGGAGCCACACCTTCTAATGGGTTTGGAACAGGACCTACGGACGATATTACAGGTGGTGGTAATTATATTTACACCGAAGCATCCAATCCTAGAAATACTGGAGATATTGCGGTAATTTACTCTAGCTTTATAGATATCAGTAGCCTAAGCTCTCCAGAACTTAATTTTTATTACCACATGTTTGGTCCAAATATGGGGACTTTAGAAATTGAAATTTTTGATGGTAATTCATATAATAATATATTTTCTCTAACTGGTGATCAAGGCGATCAGTGGTTTCAAAATACAACACCGATAGTAACAAGTTCTAACGTAATTCAGTTTAAAATTATTGGAGAAATTGGTGGAGATTGGTCTGGAGATATTGCAATCGACAATTTTGAAGTTAGAGAAGCTCCTACTTGTCCAACGCCAACAAATCTTACATTTTCAAATGTAACTCCAAACTCTGTGTTACTAGACTGGGTTTCTGGATCTAACGTTAATTCTTGGATTGTTGATTTTAATGGAAATACAGTTAACACTACAACAATTCCTTTCACTTTACCCAATTTAACTCCTAACTCAACTTATAATATCTTTGTTACTGGGCTATGTGCAAATAACGATACTAGCTATTCTTCTAACACCATTTCAGTTACCACTGCATGTCCTTACCGTGTAGCGCCGTTTACTGAAAACTTTGATACTTCATTTCCTTTATGTTGGTCTCAGGAAGCCACTAACGATGATTTTGATTGGGATTTGGAAGCAGGTGGAACACCATCAGCCAACACAGGCCCTTCAGATGATATTACTATTGGTGGAAACTATATGTATACTGAAGCATCTAATCCCAGAGATGATGGAGATTTTGCAATAATGTACAGCGAATCTATAGATATTAGTGGTCTTAACAACCCAAAGTTAAATTTTTACAGTCATATGTATGGCTCAGCAATTGGAGAATTACAAATTGATATGTTTGACGGTAATTCATACATCCCTGTTTTTAATAAAATTGGAGACCAGGGAGACCAATGGGTGGAAGAAAATGTCTTTTTGAGTACAACTTCCAATTATATTCACTTTAGAATAACAGGAATTTTGAGTGTTAATGCTAATGGCGACACTTGGCCTGGGGATATTGCTATAGATGAGATAAGTGTTATGGATGGAATTGGCGACGATCTTGAAACTTTAAGTGGATATGCAAATACAGCTTGTAATTTAGGAAATGCAGAGATTGTTACAATGGAAATTGTAAATGCTGGAGCTTCCTCTCAAAGCAACTTTGATGTATCCTACACTGTAAATAATGGAACTCCTATTACAGAAACTATTTCTAATGTGGTAAATCCTGGTGACACCATGGTTTACAGTTTTAATACCAGTCTAGATATGAGTGCTGACGGTATTTACAATATTGATTATGAATGTCTTTTGTCAAATGATCAAAACCTTACCAATAACCTTTACTCGGGAACTGATGAAAACTTTGTAAGCCCAACTGCACCTGTAACAGTAGACGATACTATATGCACAGGAGATACTGCTTATCTTGAGGCAGTTTCTAGTCAAGGGCAAATTAATTGGTATAGCGATTTAAATGGTACTCAAGACTTGAGTTCTACAGGAGTAACACCATTTGCAACAACTACCTATTATGCAGAAGTTCAAGCTTCTAGATTTTATAAAGACGATTTTGAAAGTTTTCCAAATGGTTCTTTAATTGCTCAAAGTTCTCCTAACTGGTCTACTATTTCTGGAACTGGAGGTGGTCAAGATGATGCATTTATATCCGGTGCCCAGGCTTCTTCAGGCAATAATTCTATCTACATCAATCAGTTGAATGACGATGATTTATATATGCTTATAGACCCCATTGTAAATTCAGGTAATGTTGAAATAAGTTTTGATATAAGAGTTGAAACCAATGCTAATATTAATTTTCAAGAGTCTTTAGTCCCTGTTTCAAATGAAATTTTTCAGCTCTCCATTGGATCTGGAACTCTAGCTTTTGATATTGGCCCAACTGTACTTACTGCCCCTTGCCCTGCAAATTCCAATTGGTTTAATTTGAAAATTATTGGAGATTTAGACGCTTCCACTTGGAATATTTATGTGGATGATAATTTTCTATTTGGGTCTTACATTGCAGGAGCAAATCTTTTAGGATCGATGAATTTCAGACCTGAACCAGGAGATGAATACTACATAGATGATGTAGAGTGGTATGTAATTTCTGACGATGACTGTATTAGCCCATTAGCTCCAATTACAATAGTTGTTGAAGATTGTAGTTCTATTGGTGAAAACATAAGTCAAAGTTTAGAATTATATCCAAACCCAACTAATGGGGTTTTAAATTTTAAGGGGAATACTTTAGTAGAGGATATTCAAGTAATTGACAACCATGGAAAAATAGTATTTGAAATTAAAATAAACAGATTTAATGGAAGTTTGGATTTAAGCCACTTAAACAGAGGAATATACTTTGTTAAAGCCTCTTCCAATTCAGGATTAATTCACAAAAAAATTATTCTTAACTAAGCACTCATTATGAAAAAAATTGTTCTCATTGCAATATCATTAGTTTTTTTTGGAGAGCTTTACTGTCAGTACTGCTCAAATGGTGGTCCTAGTAGTACTTTCGATTCTAATGTGGAAAGTGTTTTTATTTCAGGTGAAAATAATACATCAATAAATTATACTGGATGTCCTGGGGTTTCAGCTGTGGAAAATCAATCTAGTTTAATGGTTGATCTAGTAGCTGACTCTACATATACAATGGACATTCAATTTGGTACCTGTGGTGGTAATTATAATAGCGCTGGTGAAGTTTGGATTGATTGGAATCAAAATACAATTTTTGAATCTACAGAATCTATTGGTACATGGAGTGGGACTCCTCCAACCTCGCTTTCTAATTTCACCTTTACTGTTCCACCAATTGCTTTTACAGGAATTACAGGGATTAGAGCTATGCAATACGAAGGTGGTTCTTTGCCTCTAGACCCTTGTGCTTCATTTACTTGGGGTTCGGTAGTAGATTTTTCAGCCAACATTTCTGGTGGCTACACCCCTACTTGTCCTGCCCCGCCTGTACAGTTTATGGCAGCTATAAATATAACTGCTAGTGATGCAACTCTTCAGTGGGTAGCTGCAGGAGTTGAAACTGAATGGATTGTTGAACATGGACTAGCTGGATTCTCTCAAGGAACAGGAACATCTTCATTAGAAACTACTACGAATGTTCCTATAACTGGACTTGCTCCGATAACCTCTTATGACTTTTATGTACAAGCTATTTGCGGCCCTGGAGATTCTAGTCTTTGGTCTGGCCCTTTTTCTTTTATAACTCCTTGTGCTGCTTTAACCCCTGCTCAATTAGAAGACTTTTCTGGTGGATTTCCACCAAATACATGTTGGGACGTTGCTGGGGATGGTGATCCTGGAACAGGGCCTCAAAGCATAGGATTTAGTAATTGGTACCAGGACGGGTTCGGAAATGTTGGAAATACTGGTGCTGTTGGAGTAAATCTATATTCTACTGGGAAAAATGAATGGATACTAACTCCTCAGTATGACTTAACAAATGGTGGGCCATATCAAGTAGAGTTGGATTTTGGCGTATTTACTTGGCCAACCACAAGCCCTGGAACTTTGGGATCGGATGATAGAGTAGAAGTTTTAATATCTAGAGATGGTGGAGTTTTATGGTCTGGACTAGCAAATTACAATAATAATTATGTTACTGGTCCAGATGGAAATCATGAAATTATTCCTCTTCCAAATGATACTGGAATAGTTCAATTTGCAATTTGGGCTTCTGAGGGAACTGTTAATGATCCTGAAGACAATGATGTAATGATTGACAATTTTGCAATAAACGCTATTCCAAGTTGTCCACAACCACTTTACATAAATGCATTTAATATATTACCAGACAGTGCTTCATTGACCTGGACAGTTTTTGGAACAGATACTAGTTGGATAGTTTATTTAACTCCAACTGGTATTGCACCAGATACCAGTCATTTAACTTTAGCTGCCAACGATACCATAACATTTTCTGGACTAAGTTCTAATACTTTTTATGATTTTTATGTTCAAGGTCTTTGTACTGGTAATGATACAAGTTCTTTAACAGGTCCTTTTACATTTGTTACTAGTTGTCTTCCTATTAGCTCCCCTTACTTTCAAAATTTTGACAACTCAACTGCTCCTTATTTTGACCAATGTTGGAGTTCTTTAAACAATACTGGAGTTTCTTTTGCAAATGTTCAGGCTAACGACAATAGTTTTAACCCTGTTAGATCTTTGCCAAATTCGATTCAGTTTTATAACTCATCAGGAACAAGCGGAGAATTGTTTTTTGTTTGCCCCATGATTTCAGATTTAGATTCCACTAAAAGAATTAGATTTCATTTAAATAGCAACTCCTCAAGTGCTGATTTAATTGTAGGAACAATGAGCGACCCAAGTGACCCTACTACCTATACACTTTACGAAACTGTTGCAAACTCAACCTTCAGTAGTGGATGGCAAGAAATTATTGTGAGCTTTAATAATTATACTGGGACTGATAATTATATTGCTTTGGGTCATGGATTAAATAGTGCTTTTAATTATATTTTTCTAGATGACTTTCATTATGAAGACATTCCTTCTTGTGTAAAACCTTCTGCATTAACTGCTTCAAATATTCTAGCAAATAATGCAGATATTTCTTGGACTCCAGCTGGGTCTGAATCATTATGGCAAATTCAGTGGGGAACTTCTGGTTTTAGTTTAGGAAGTGGAGTTTTTGACACTACTTCTGTAACGAATTATAGCTTAACATCATTAAATCCAACTACCGGTTATGATTTTTATGTTAGAAGCCTTTGTGGTGTAGGTGATACAAGCTATTGGCAAGGTCCTGTAACTTTTAGTACTCCATGTGTTAGTTTTGTTTCGTTCCCCTACAATGAAGACTTTAGCATTTGGCCCCCAAATTGTTGGGATTTATCTGGCGGTACTCAGACATGTGTCCATTATAACGGAACATCTGCAGAAGCAAGTTTCTGGAGCTGGCAAGCAGGTAATTATGCTTATATGACTTCTCCTGTATTTGATGTTTCCAATATGGTAAGTCCCGAACTATTATTTGATTGGTCGCATCAGTACAATAGTTTTTATCCTAACGACGCGCTAGAAGTATTAATCTCTGACAACGGCGGAACAACATGGACTCAAATTTGGTATAAAACTGCAACTGACTTAGAGTCCAACGATGGCGCAACTACCTCATCTCCTGGAACATTTGTTTCTTCGGACAGGTTAAGCTTATCTCCTTTTGGAACATCCTTACAGATTAGATTTAATTTTGCTTCTGGATATGGTCCAGACTGCTTTATAGATAATGTTGAGATAAAAGAGGCTCCACAGAATGATGTGGGTGTTGTGGTTGCTAATTTACCTACTGCATCTACAGGATGTGAAGTAGATAGCTCTTTAGTTACTGCCACAATTTTCAACTTTGGTTATTTACCTCAGTCTGGGTTTACCATTCAGTATTCTCTTAACGGAACTCCCTTTGTGGAAACTGTTTTTGACACCTTACAACCTGGTGATTCATTATTATACACATTTACTCTACCAGTGGATTTAACCCAAGATGGAACGTATAGTTTTGACTTTACTACCAACCTTGCTAATGATGACGACACAAGTAACGATGCATACGGATCGACCCTTACTTTTCAAAATTACTATACTCCTTTTGCTCCAACTGTAACCGATGATACTGTTTGTGTAAATTCTTATTATCCAAATGGGAACGTTGCCACACTAACAGCCTCAGGTCCTAGTGGAGTAACTTTTGATTGGTTTGATGCAGCTGGAGGTTTCATAGGAACTGGTGACACTATGACTACTGACACTATTAACACTTCAACTTCTGTGTTTGTTGCCTATCAAGAATTAGCCCCTGGGAATATGGGTGCTACCAACAATACTTTTGGCGGTGGTGGCTACTATAACTTCTTTACGGACGGCCTTATGTTTGATGTCTATAATGACTTAACCATTGACTCTGTTACCATTTATCCATCCGACACAGGAACTGTGGGAATTATTATTCAAAGTGTCTTAGGTAGTACTATATTTAATGGAAATTACACCATAACAGCACCTGTAAATACTATTAGTGGTCACAAAGTGCCAATTGGTGTTAACATACCAGCTGGACTTGGATACGGAATGTATATTTCAGCGATTAGTCCCGGTACTTTATCTCTTTATAGAAATACAACCAATGCATCCTATCCATACGATTATGGAAATATAGCTTCTATTACTCAAGCATCTAATGGCTCTACAGACTTTTATTTCTTCTTCTACAATTGGGATATCTCCACAATTAGCTGCTATAGTGATATGCAAGAAGCCGTTGTATATGTAGATCCATGTACGAATATTAAAGAAAATAATCTTGGTGAATTCAAAATATCTCCAAATCCTAATAATGGATCTTTTGAAATTTACATGACCAATATAACTGCTACAACAGAAATTGAAATATTAGACCTAAACGGAAAAATAATTTATAACAATACTATTTCTAATAAAAATCAAAATATTAATATCGAGAATATTAGCAGAGGCGTTTACATCGTAAAAGCCAACCAAAATGGAAATATTAAAACTAAAAAATTGATAATTCAATAACTACTTTAATTATGAAAACAAAAATGAAAAAACTATCTATTTTATTTATATCAATACTTACATTTAGTAGTATACATGGACAGTACTGCGCAGGTGGTCCAAGTAGTGCAATTGACTCTAATGTAGAGAGTGTTTTTATAAATGGAGACAATAATACCAACATAAATTATACTGGATGTCCAGGAATTATTGGATTAGAGGATCAAACAGCAAATACAGTTTCTGTAACTGCAGGTTTAAGTTATACTCTAGATGTTCAATTTGGAACATGCGGGGGAAACTACAATAGCGCTGGAGAAGCTTGGATTGACTGGAATCAAAATCTTATTTTTGAACCCAATGAATCTATTGGAACTTGGTCTGGTATTCCACCAGTAGGTCTTAATAGTTTTTCTTTCACGGTTCCTGCACTTGCCGCCAATGGAATTACCAATATAAGAGTTATGCAAATTGAAGGTGGCTTATTACCATTAGATCCCTGTGCAAATTTTACATGGGGTTCAGTAGTAGATTTTACCGCAAATATTTCTGGTGGATTTACTGCAACTTGCCCAGCGCCACCACTTCAATTTATGACGGCAAATAACATAACTACTAATAGCGCTGGATTGTTATGGACAGCAGGTGGTACTGAAACCTCTTGGAATATAGAGTATGGAATTTCTGGATTTCCTCAATCTACGGGAACTGTTGTATCAGCAACCACCAATCCATTTACATTAACAGGGCTATCTCCTGCCACTAATTATTGTTACTATGTTCAAGCAGTTTGTAGTGCTAATGATTCCAGTCTATGGTCTGGACCATATTGCTTTGCAACTGCGTGCGCAACAGTTACAGCTCCGTATACCGAAGATTTTGGAAATGGAGTACTTCCTATTTGCTGGCAGCAAAGTGTTGTTTCAGGAGACGGCTGGAGGTTTACTGGAACTCCAGGATATGACGCAGCAAATAATGGAAGACCAACAGGGACTTATGCATGGATAGATTTTTCTGCAACTGATGCAGGTACTGTCATGGAAATGGTTCCTGTTGATATTTCAGCATTAACCTCTCCACAGGTAGAATTTGACTATTTCTGTAATAATAGTACAAACCCAACTCCACCAAATATTTTATTTGTAGAAGCTAATAATGGAACAGGTTGGGTTTTAATTGACTCTCTTCAAATTAACTCTATCCCTGGGTGGAATCCGTATGCTTTTTCATTAATTGGATATGATGTAGGTGGGATTGTTTCTATAAGATTTAGAGGTGAATCTGGAGGAGCAACAAATGATTTTTATAATGATATACTTGTTGATAATGTCCACGTAAGAGAAGCTCCAACTTGTCCTAGTCCATTAGTTTCTAACTTTGGGGTCGCAAACCTTACATCAAACAGTGCCGAACTAACCTGGTTATCTGGTGGAAATGAAACACTTTGGGGAATTGAATGGGGTCTTTCTGGGTTCCCTTTAGGAAATGGCAATGGTGATACAACTACCTTGTTTTATGGTTATCCAATATCCGGATTAAGCCCAACAACAGATTATGATTTTTATATTCAAGCTATCTGTGGTATAGGTGATTCAAGTTATTGGACAGGTCCATATACTTTTACCACTCCTTGTGCTGCTTATTTTCCCCCTCAACTAGAAAATTTCTCAGCTGGATTCCCTCCAAGTGCTTGTTGGGATCAGGCAGGAGATGGTGATCCAGGGACTGGTCCTTCAGGAATTGGCGTAAGTAATTGGACTCAAGACGGATTTGCTAACTCAGGAACAACTGGAGCTGTAAAAGTTTATCTATTTTCAACTGGTAAAAAAGAATGGATATTAAGTCCTCAATATGATTTTTCGAGCGGAGGGCCATATCAATTAGAATTTGACTTTGGTGTTTTTAATGTAAATTCTTCTAGTTCAGGTATAATGGGCTCTGATGATAGAGTTGAAATTTTAATTTCTAGAGATGGAGGAACAACCTGGAACGGAATAACAAATTTTGATAATAATTACATAACTAATCCTGGAGGAAATCATGAGATTTTCCCATTGATAAATGATAGTGGATTAGTACAATTTGCCATATGGGCTACAGATGGAATAGTAGATGATTTAGAATCAATTGATATTATGATTGATAACTTTGCAATAAATGCAATTCCTAACTGTCCACAGCCATTAGCAATTTTAGGTTCTAACATTACTTCTGACTCAGCTTCAATGACATGGAATGCTGGTGGAAATGAATCCCTCTGGAATATTCAATGGGGGAGTGCAGGATTTGCATTGGGAACAGGAACAATTGATACTACATCTACTACATCTTACATATTAAGTAATTTAAACCCATCGTCTGCTTATGAGTTTTATGTTCAAGCAATTTGTGGAGCTGGAGATTCAAGTATTTGGTCTGGACCATTTTCATTCAGCACAAATATTCAAGGGCCAGTAGGAGTGAATTGTACAACTGGAGGAGCAGCTGGTATAATTTTTACAGATGATTTAGAATCTCAGGGAGGATGGACTGGGAACTTTGGAACAGGAACAACAAATGGAGTTTGGAATGTAAAATCTGGCACAACGAGTTCAACTGGTACTGGCCCTAATGCTGCTCATAGCGGGAACTTTTATTTTTACTATGAAACAAGTGGTATCAATCCATCATCAGGAAGTATAGTTTCACCACTTATTGATTTAAGTACTGCATCAGATGATGCTGAAATGTCTTTTTGGCTTCATGCCTATGGAGCAGAAATTGGGACTCTTAATTTAGGGGTTAGTAATAGCCCGTCAGGACCATTTTCTACAATATTTACAACATCCGGACAAATTCAAACTGGTAATAATGATCCTTACCAAAATGTAGGAATAAATTTATCGAGCTATTTAGGACAGCAAATTTATTTACAATTTGATTATACAAGTGGTAGTAGTTTCACAGGGGATATCGCAATTGATTTAGTTGAGGTAAGCTCTTGCATATCATGTCCAGGTGTTGATCCTTCTTTTTTATCTGTTAGTTCAGTTACTACAGATACTGTTAATCTTAACTGGGTAGGCTCACCTAATCATAATTCTTGGCTTGTCTATTTAGTTCCCAGTGGTAGCTCAGTTGCAAATACAACCCCTTATTTTGTAACTAATGATACTGCTAGTCTTCCTGTCAATCCAAGTACTACTTATAATTATTATGTTTCTGGAATATGTATCAATGGAGATACTAGTTTATTAGCAGGCCCATATTCATTTACATCTGCATTTCAATGTCCTCCAAATGCACAGTGTTTCACGTATAATATAGGAGATATTCCTACAGAATATGGTGTTATTAATGCTGGTCAACTTTCAAGTTGTGCTGGAGCAGTAGAAGCTGTGATCCCGTCAGGTTTTATACTTGACAGTATTCACACCTCTTATGATATGACTGCCGCGGGTGGAGCATGGATGAATGAACAAAGGTCTTGGCTGTATTCACCTACTTTAAATATAGGTGAATCAAATATTATTTCAGGAAGTGGTGGTGCAATAGCTGGAACTGAGAGCTACTCTAGAACAACTAATTTTATGTCTGGTTTAAATGCTACGGACACAATTGCTATTGAATTACATGCTGGAAGATCATGGGGCGGATCTGGATGTGGAACGAATTACAATAAAGTTGATAACCAAACATGGATGGTTATTGCTTACTACGGAACTATTCCAACTTGTCCTCAACCAAATTCCATAAACTTAATTAGTGTAGGGTCCGATAGTGCCACATTAACTTGGTCAACTTTTGCTACTGACTCTTTATGGAATACTTACATTACTCCTAGTGGAGTTTCACCAAACAACAGTCACTTAACATTATCAAATAATGATACTATAATACTTTCAGGTCTAAATCCATCAACAACTTATGATTTTTATGTTCAAACTATATGCAATGCAGGAGACTCAAGCTATTTAAGTGGCCCTATAACTTTTGCAACAAATTGCGCAGCTGATTCTGCACCATATTTCACTGACTTTGATTCTGGATTTCCACTATGTTGGAGCCAAGAGTCTGTAAGTGATATTTTTGATTGGACTTTAAATTCTGGAAGTACATCATCAAGCAGTACTGGTCCAAATCAGGATATGTCTTCTAATGGTAATTATATTTATATAGAAACGTCATCTCCAAGAACAGGAGGTGATAATGCTATTTTATATTCTCAATCTATTGATATAAGTAGTTTAGCTGCTGCTGAACTTAGATTTTTCCATCATATGTATGGAGCTACAATAGCTGATTTAACTATTGAAATTTCAGACAATGGAGGACAATCATACAATACCATTTTCACTAAATCTGGAGATCAAGGGAACCAGTGGAATGAAGAAATTGTTTCTATTGCTGCATATTCTGGTGTTGTTAAATTTAAAATAACCGGAACTGTAGGTGGTTCATTTACAGGAGATATAGCAATAGATAATTTTGAAGTAAGAGAAGGACCTCAAAATGATGTTGGAATAATTTTAGCAAGCCTTCCCTCTGCTTCTACTGGTTGTGAAGTAGATAGCTCTATAGTTACTGCTACTATTTTTAACTTTGGTTATTTGCCTCAGTCAGGTTTTACCATTCAGTATTCTCTTAACGGAACTCCTTTTGTGGAAACAATTTTTGATACCTTGCAACCCGGTGATTCATTATTATACACATTTACTCTACCAGTGGATTTAACCCAAGATGGAACCTATAGTTTTGACTTTACTACCAACCTTCCAAATGATGACAATACTGCAAACGATGCATATGGATCTACCCTTACTTTTGAAAATTATTACACTCCTTTTGCTCCGACTGTTACAGATGACACAGTGTGTGTAGATGCATTCAATCCAAATGGACAAGCTGCTACCCTTACAGCTTCTGGACCATCTGGAGTTGATTTTGACTGGTTTGATGCTGCTGGAACTATGGTTGGATCTGGTGATACCCTTTTTACCGATACCATTACCACTACAACAAGTTATTTTGCTGCCTATCAAGAATTAGCCCCAGGCAATATGGGAGCTGCCAATAATACTTTTGGTGGTGGTGGATACTATAACTTCTTTACAGAAGGTCTTATGTTTGATGTCTATAATGATTTAACTATTGACTCTGTTACCATTTATCCATCCGACACAGGAACTGTGGGAATTATTATTCAAAGTGTCTTAGGTAGTACTATCTTTAATGGAACTTACACCATAACTGCACCAGTAAATACAATTAGTGGACATAAAGTGCCAATTGGTGTTAATATTCCTGCTGGACTCGGATATGGAATGTATGTTTCAGCAATTAGTCCTGGCACTTTATCTCTTTATAGAAATACAACCAATGCATCCTATCCATACGATTATGGAAATGTAGCTTCTATTACTCAAGCATCTAATGGTTCTACAGACTTTTATTTCTTCTTTTATAACTGGGATATAT
>Ga0209632_10003620_pt1 | contig 14054 bp, 16 predicted proteins | sample COG_10_FD_184754 | JGI IMG/M metagenome (GOLD analysis project Ga0209632, IMG submission 184754) | Pelagic Microbial community sample from North Sea - COGITO 998_met_10 (SPAdes) (version 2) | ecosystem: Environmental > Aquatic > Marine > Neritic zone/Coastal water | place: Helgoland, sampling... | reverse complement strand
CCGCCTTTGCATTAGCTTCAGCTATTGGCCCAGGCCGGGCAACTAGTTGTGGAATATTACCCTGATCCCACGAAACAGCGGGCAATGTCGGATCATTGAAATAATCGTCTCGCGTCACAGGTACAAGCGCTCTCTGCATTAGTTCCAAAGACTCTGGAGGTGTAAGAGGCTCACCTTTTTTCATCGATGCGTCTAAGTACAACAAACTAAATTTCTGTTTGAGCGCTGCTCGTTTTCTTGCTGTTTTGTATAACTTTGGGTACTTGCTTTTAGCAAGCGCCTCAAACGTAGAAAGCTCGCTGCCTAAGAACTCAAACGTCTTCGACTTTTTTTGAGTTTGAAACAACTGAAACGTCTTAAAGTCCGCTTGAGAAAGGTTTTTTGCATCTAGCATTAGGTCGCGCGATTGAAACTCTGCGCGAACCTCTGGATTAGCGGATGTCGCCTGCGCGATGATTTCGTTGAAGGTATCCGGGTCTGACTGAATACTCTGGAAGCCTGTCCAGCTTTTCTGCCAAGCCATGAACCGGACACCCTCTTCGGGTGACATGTTATTCGCAATAGCCAACGCCGTGCCAGGTTCAGCGATGAATGCCATTTGCGCGCTTGCATAGGCTTCCTCGGCTTCTTGCTTTTGTTCTAAACGGATCTCGTTGAAACGGGTTTTTGCGTCTGCTTCAACAGCTTGTCGAACGTGCGGGTTTTTGAAGTCTTCGTTGTTTTTAAGTTGTTCACGAATTTCAGACCAACTGGCGTCAGGGTCGCTTTCGACAAGATTCGTGACAGAATCTAAAATGCGATAGCCAGCTTTCAGCTCTTCGGTGTTTTCGTTGTTTGCGCGGACTGAAGCCGCAGTCGTAAGGCGCAACCGCATTGCAGAATCTTCGGTCATTGCTCCGCGTTCAACGGCAGCATCTAGTTCTGCGTTGAATGTTTCTAGCTCCACCGGTGTGACATCGCCGGTAAGACGCGCCTGCTCAATGAGAATGTCAGACGACGAGAGCAAGCTGGATCGAACCTTACCTAGCGCAGTTTTCTGGGCAGAGTTTCTTGCTTTGATCGTGCCCTTGTCCGATACATCTCCAGCCGCGCGTTCCCAATAACGTGCTCCTGAACCTGCAAAAGACTTACCCCGAGTTTTGATTTGCTCCTGAGCCCAGTCGGTGTATTCCCTTTCTCGGTTAGCCGGCAGTGTGTCGCCTTCGTCAATCTCTCGCAACTTCGCATCTGCCTCGAGCGAAAACTTTCGGGCTTCTACCTGCGCCTCGGCTTCGCCCTGCATGTCAAAGAAGTCGATTGCCTCACCGCCTGCCTTGGCGACCTTCCCCAACCCATCCGCAATTTTGAGCTGCGCTGCAGCCATACCACCGCCGTACGCAGATTGGATCTGCTGTACGCCTGGTGCTGCACTTTGCTGTCCGCGGACGTCTAGTTTGGGCATGTTTAAGTTTCCTTAACAGCTTGCGTAGCTGTTACTCCCCTGAGTGCCAGAGAGCCAAGGTCGCCGACAAGACCGATACCCTGACCTACTGCAGCGATCTTGCCCGCGGCCAGACTATTGGCAGCAGCGGCGCGCGCTTGCGATGCGGCGTAGTTTGCGCCCATTCGCACGTTCATTGCGTCGATCTCAGCCGCACCTTGCTCATTGAGGTAGGTGTCAAGTGGAGTGCCAAGGTCGGACCTGACGCCAGATGTGCCGATTGCCTCGCGCATCTTGCGCAATCGGCGACGGTTCATATCGCGAATGCGCTCTTCTTCCGCGTAGCCTTTTGCTTGCGCAACCCTGGCCTGCTCTTTGTACTGTTTAGACTGTGCTTCGGATTGTTTTATCGAAGCATCAATTCCAACGCCAGCACCAGCAACCGTGGAGGCTGCGATAATCGAACCAATGATAATAACCCAAGTGACTGGATCGAGTGCAAGATAGGCATCTGGAGGTAAAGCAACCTCCGGCAGCACCATCCAAGCCAGGAATGCAAGCGCGTATGTTAGGACGAGCATCATCCGCCCTCCTCTGTCTTCAGCATTGGGAACAGGCCGACAATCGTTGCCGGTTGCGGCGAGGCGTGACGCACCGCAATGCGCCCATCTTTCTCGTAGCCTGACGGCAGCGTTAGGCGTTCTGTGTCGCCCGTGATAAGAGGCTGCGGCATGTCTGCAGCGTTAAAGACTGACGGCAGGAGTTGATCCATCGTGTCAAACGTGACGCCGTACTCGAGCCCTGGGCCTGTCTGATCCAGACGTACAACCATCCGGTTGATTCGCTTAGTCTTGCCCTGTGCTGTGCCAGCGGTTGCGCCGACCTCAAGACGCATTGTCTGAAGCTTGGCGACAAACGGAAGACCCGCCTCGATCCGGTTTCCGTAACGATTCAACGTGGCAGAGCCGCCGCTGACCGTGACAGCAGTGTGCGCTTGCCCATCGACCAAAAATTCCAGCGACTCGCCCTCAAGATGCTCGAGCTTAGTCACGGTGTCCGTCACAAATTCAAACGTGCCGCTGGATGCTCCGATGTCATCGACAAGAACACCACCGCCTGATGGATCATTTAAAGTGATGTTGGACACCGGAGAAGCCGATGTAGACGAAGCGATCTGAAACACGCGACCCACTCCGACGCCGTTACTGGTGGCAGTAAGACGAATGAAATCGCCGACGCGGTAGCTAGTGCTTGCGGGCAAATACGCTGTGATCGTTGTGCCTGCAAATATCAGACTAGAAAACGTCTGAGACGTCACGCCGCTATAACTAAGCGCCGAATCAAGAAATCGCGCCTCGCTGCGCGCTGTAGTCGGTTCCCAAGGTCGCTCGAGATATTCGATGTACCGCTTACTCACTCCGTTAATGGTTCGCTCGACTAGAAACCACACTTGATCTTGGTCGCCGTCTGGATGCGGGATGACCGCCACCGATAAAACCTTTACGCCCGTGCCGCCGAGCTGGTAGGTCGCCCAGGCCGCGACTTCCTGCGTCCGTTCATAGGTGAGCGTCCTGAGCTTGCCGTCTTCGGTGATGCACCAAAGAAGTCTGTATGGCTCATGCTGCAGCACCATGTCTTGCAAGCCGCCGACAAGGATGTCTTCGCTAAGCGCAGTTAGGTCAGGCGCTACGTACGAATCAGAATCAAACTGATACTTAAGTTCGTGGAGCTTTTGCCCGGCGCGCTGAGCAAACAGAATGCCGGCGTCGACTCCCTTTGCTTGCGTGCCTTCTCTGCACCCGTACTTGCTTCGACGAGTCACTTGGAAGTTGTCTCGCGAAAGAGCCTCGTCGCCATTCTGACTAGACAGCGTAAACTCGCCGCCAAGAGTTCCCATGAAGAGCGATTGCTGGTTCCCGATGAGCCATTGAATTGCGTTCTGTTGCTCATTGTGAAGCGTGAAGTCTAAACCCTCGGCATGTTCGCCTGCACTCTGAAAGTTCTCGTAGTCGCCAACTGCCGAGCCCCAAACGGTTTGCGGGAACCGCGTTGTGCCTCCGAAAAACAAACGGTCTTGAAAAAACCCTACCGAGCTTGGATACCCATATTCATCGCTCCAAGCGCCAATCGTCCAGCGCGAGGTCGCTTGCCCTGCTTGTCGACGCTGAGCGGTGCCAGTAGCAGTCCCTCCACCACCCCCGCCCGAAGTGTCTGCGCCTGTCAGTGCAAACGTCCCTGCAGCAATGTCGGCGCTGGCAACGACAAACTCAAGTCCGTCGACAACTGCGTTCCCTGTTCCTTCGATATAAACGACATCGCCGTTTGCGTAGTTGTGGTCCGGTGCGGTGACTACGGCGGGGTTTGCATGAGACAGTCCAGTAATTTCAACGGCAGGCTGATAGGTGTACCCGCTCGATACGGTTGAAGCCGGCAGCGTGATTCCATCAGTGTCTACATCGATTGTGCAAGTAGTGTGCGAGCCAGATCCGGTGGTCGTACTGTTCACATGCGTGATTTTGCCGTACCCGTAGCCCTCGTTAACAAACTCCCATTCGGAATAGGACTTGCCGTCGTCGAAGATCCCAGAATCATGGACAGGAGGCTCAAGTCCTGTCTTGCTTTTTTCGGGATTATTTGAATTTAGCCACCAAGCCTGTCCCGCAAACGAATAGACTCGCCCGTCGTAATAAACCAGTCCAATGCCGCCTGAGAAGCGCGTCATACCTATTTTAAGAAACAGGGTGTCTGGCTTCCACTTCGGATGCTCCGAGGCGTACAGTTCACGCAGGCGCACGTAGCTGCCTATCATCGAGTGCTTGAAAATCGCCGACGAAGCGGTTAGGACGACGCCAGTACCAGTGCCCGCACTAGCACCTACGGTAATGCTCTCGTCGTCGTTTTCGATATTGAACGGCGGCTGGTTTCCGCTGATCGTGGTGTACGTCCAATTCGTTGCGGCGATCCGTCCAAGCTTGGCAGGAGGGTGGTTTGCGTGGACGATGTACAAAACATCGTTGCTCTGCTCAAATGCGAGCTGCGCCACTTCGCTCGACTGGTAGGGCACGTTCGTCGTAAGCGTATAGACGCGCGAGACTGTGCCGGCGGAACCTGTAACCCGACCAGTCCCGTCCTCTCCCGTAAGCTGAAAGTTGTTTGTGGTTTGGCCTGCGACAGTAAAGTAGCGACCGTTTAGCTCGCGCTGGTCAGAGCCTGTGACGTAGACCAAGTCGCCATTTGCGAAGCCGTGACCGTTGGATGTGATAACGACAGGATTCGCAGCAGTGGGGTTCGCGTTAAAACTCTTCGCGTCCTCAAGCACGGGTGCGTTGTTCCGGTAGAACCGCACATACTCGTGTCCGAACTCGAGCACATACGCCTGCTCTCGGCTGTATTCAAACTGTACAAGGCGAGCAGTCTTGTCGGAGTACTTTGCCTCGACGACGTGCCGCGTGCCCGCTCGCTTTACCGCCGGCCCCTGGGCCGTAGGAATAAAGTTCTCGATCTCGGTGCAGCCAGCCTGATACTTTGCAAGATCGACGCGAGCCTGCAATCGCGGCCCAAGCCGTCCGGCATTAAACGCGGCAACAATGGGATTCGCCTTAGACATTTAACGCCTCAATCGCGCCAGAATCCAATCATCCTCGTCAAACGCACGCGGAGAAGATTCTTGCCCGTCAGCCATTTTTGCGCGCGTCATCATTTCGTCTAACAGCTTATGGATCTGCCCCCGCTTGGTGTTTGATTGGGTAATCGCTTCGCAAAGTTCTAGGGCGACCGCGTAGCTAAGCGCTTCGACAAGTAGCGGATCGAAGATACCACTGTCTGTTTCGTCTTTGGCGTAAAGCACACCTAAAGGAGCGTTGATGTCGCAAAGAAGCTTTCGCCCTTCGACAGTCCAGTATTGCTCCGAGTCGTCCGTATCGATGTCAAACACGGAAAGGCAGTCGTATGGGAGCTGGTACTCGTATGCGTACCCCCATGCAGGAGTCGTTGCCAGCGCCGCAAGCGTTGATCGAGTCGTTGTTGAGTTCCACGGGTGCGAACGTATCACTGCTGGTCGAACGCGAGCCCAGGCAGACGAAGCAAGCCTCGCCTCCTGAGTCGCGTCGTCCAGGGATGTGATGAGCGTTTCGCCGAGCATCATCAGCCCACCGTTGACTATGTCGACGGTTGAGGCCAATTAGCCTTCCTGCTGCAGCAGTTGCGCCTGACAGGCTTCCAGCGCAGCAGACAACTCCGCTGTGCCTTGGGTGTCGTCATACACAACGGCGACGATGTGCCCCGAAGTCAAAGAGCCAGACACAGCATTGGAAATTGCATCGACCGACTCATGCCCCGTTGTTTCGATTGTACGTACAGCCATAGTGGGCCTCCGAAGGCCCCGACCCAAACGAGCCGGGGCCTCAAGTTTGAGGATCAGTCGCCTGCGACGTACTCAATCTCAACAAGCAGCGTTACCGCAGCGTCTGCAGTCGTCGACACTTCGCCCACGATTGCGTAGTTACCACCCGGATCGGTGGTGACACCCGCCTGCTCGTGAAGCTTCTTGCCGCGATCAGCAATCGTCAGCGTGCCAGCTTCCTCAAACACCGACGAACCCGGATACGCAATGTCGGCGTTGATCGACTGCGCTGATGCAAAGCGATCTGCATCGACAACCGTAATTGACAACCCGTTGTTGCTGGTGTCTGCCGTCCATACACCGATGTTGACAGCCCCAGCCGACGCCGAGCCATCAATCACCGACAAACGAATGTCCTTGATTCGATCGTTGGTCTTGAAAATGCCAAACACCAAATCGTCCGCGTCTGTCGGTGTACCCGTGTACACAAACGACGTAACACGAACGCGCGAGTGATTGAAACCGACGTTGCCCATTGGACGTGCTGCCGGGTCAAGATTGCTTCCATAAAGAAGTGCCATTTTCTTGTTCTCCTGGGTTACGACTCCGCAACCCTATTGGGTGCCAAAGGAGCGCCGCGACGACACCGCCGCAACGCTTGTCTTTGAACTACTCGGTGACCATAATCTCGACGACCTTGGCCTCTTCGACACGCGTTGCGCCGATAGTGGTCGAGGCGTAGACCTGCGTGGCGTACGACTTGTCGTCGCGCTGGCTGATCTGGCCGGCGATGTCGGCCCAGATGCCGAGGCAGAGCCCCGACTTCACCCAGGCCGGGCACCGTCGCTTGTTCGCGGCATCAAGCGCCAGGCGCTCGCTGTGGATGAAGTTGAAGCCCATGAACGACGTGATCTTCCCGTCGACTAGGACGGGCTTTTCGTTGTAGTCCAATGAAACGATCTGCGTTTCAGTCAGCAGATCCGTCTCTTGCTTCGCGGACATTGCGATGAACATTGGATCGTTCTCGCTGTCCACTTCAGCAGCACGCAGCTTTTCGCGAGCCTGTCGAAGCGCATCGACCGTCAAGCCTGACGTTGCGTCGACCGTCGACCCGTAGGTCGTCCAGTCTTTAACTGTCGCGCCGGTCTTTCCGGTCTTGGTCGTATCAGAGAAAAAGGCCGCGATGATCTCGTCATCAATTGCCCGGTTCATTGCCATCGCTTGGTTGCGCGCGTACTTCGAGCTGGGCTCGATGATCGTTCGCAGCACGTCCTGCTTGTCGATGAGGTCCGCGATCTCGTAATCTTCGGGATACACCCATCGAGCATCATGCGGCGTCTCGACCAGCGGCGTATCCGCGTGGCGAGTCGTTCGCTTGACCGGGTTGACGGTGCCGAGCTGGTTGACTACGCGGGAACCTTCAGATCCCCGACAGTCTTCAACCTCGACAGACGCGCGAAAGCGCGATTCCATCTGCTGCGAAAGAAACTGCAGATTGGCGTTGTACTTGTTCTGGAATGTAGTCGTAATTTCGGTGGACACGTAGGTCACCTCCAAAGTGAAAAGCCAAGTTGTTTGGCGTGTCCGCTCTGGAGCGGGGCCGAATCGGATTGCGATTCAGTGGCCCACGGCGTCGAGTGCGCTGGCTCGAACGAGTCGAGGTATCAGCGCGCCCCCCTGCCGATGTGGGGTGTCACCTGTTCACTGCGTCAATGTGGCTCAACGCGCAAATGCGTCAACTGATCCGCAAACCTGCGCCGCTGATGACCTCAATGAGTTGGTCTATTTTTCTCGTCACAGCAACGTCGCCGCTGTTCCGGGCCTGCACTACCTTCGGGTCAGACACCATCCGCTTGTACTCTGCGAGTGCGCTCTCTCCGTCATGGAAAACCGCCTGCTGACCGTCGCCGGTGTCTACGGCGTGCTCGCCGACCATGCGTGACAGATTGAACGCCCACTCGAGAACGCCTTTAGTCCCTCGCTGCGCCTCGATAGCTTGGATGTCTGAATCGTCCAATCCCAACGCGCGTATGGCAGAACGTCCGCGCTGCAAATTTGCGTCGAAGTTCTCGCCCCAGAGTTGCTTGACCTCAGCCATCTCCGCTGCGCTTTTCTGCGCTGCTTCCTGCTGCGCTTGCTCGCCCATTGTGTCATTAAGCTCGACGCCGGTCGACGTAAACTCATTCACTACGCCTTGCCATTGGTCTTGCGTAAGCCCTAGCTCCCACGCTTTGGCTGAAAGACGGGTGCCTACGCTTTGCGCCTGCTCACTATCACCAAACTCAATCGCGTATTCTGCTGCGCTCGCCGGGCGACCGAGCTGATTCCAAACCTTTCCTGCTGCCTCGCTATCCGACCAGTCGGCTGGTAGCTCAAGCAGGCTCTCCGGGTTTTTGCCGAGCTTTTTACTGGCGTGCATGTAAGCCTGGGCAAGACTCTCAGGATCGCCGTACTTCTTGCTGGCAACCATCTCGCGCAGCTCAGGAGAAAACTCTGCCGCCCATTCGGGCACAGTCGCCAAATCCAGCGGCGGCGGTTGCGCTTCCGTTGGCGTACTGAGCATCGACGCAGCACCGGCAGGCTCAGGAATAGACTCGACTGGGGTAGACTCTACTCCAGTCACAGGCGTGGCAATCTCTTCGCTCATTCGTCTCTCCAAAGATCAGCAATAGAAGCGAGTTCGTCGTCGCCGATCTCGACGTAGCTGATGAGACGCATCCAAACTTGGCGGCGTCCCTCGAGCTGTGCAGCGGCAAGCGGGTCAGAACGACCTTGCTCGTCGAATACGTGGGTGGTCGCGTTGGCGTGGCAAAACATCTCAAGGTCATCGAGGATTGCTGCGCCATCGGACGTGCGGGTGCCGTCTTGGGCCAGGAATAAACGTCTGGCCGCGCGAACTCTCTCGAGTAAACGCTCAGCTAGGTGGGATTGATCCTGCTGCATCATTGAGCTGGTCAGGTGTTACACCCGCAGCTTTCAAATCCTTCATTGCGCTTGCGCCTTGGGACGCCATCGCCAGCGCTTCTTGCTGTTGAGATCGTTCCGCCTGGGCGGCAATCGCAGCACTCACTTCCGACTGATCCTTCAAAAGTCGCGCACTCACTCCGTTGATTTCGGCAATCTCTCTGAGCATCTCGTGCCAGTTCGGCACTTCAAGTAGCGTCGGATCTGCGCCGGCTTGGGCAGCTTGAAGCGCCCAGCCCGCCGTTCTCTCAATTGCGAGAGCATCCTCGCTGCGCTGCAGACGAGCGGCTTCGTTGTCGTAAATGATCTCGAAGTCAGGGGCTTCAATCAGTTCCTGCGGCAGCGGCGGAATCCAGCCTTGCCGTTGGCCGATTCCTTGCTCGCGTGAGATCTGCGGGCCGAGCATCTCAGCTTCCTGACGCCCGGTGGTCGGAGCCAGCAATTGTCCCTTTTCTTTGGCGCGCTCCATTACCTCGGTTGCCGTCATCTGACGATTCTCAGTCATTTGCAGGAACAGCGAGTTCAGAAACGATGCCGATACGGCCTCACGCTTTTGTTCCATCATCTCAAGCGTGATTGGTAGGTTTGCGCCGGACTGCAAAGGAACCACAGCAGGTCGGCCATTCATGTCGAGCCCGCCGTAGGTCAATCCGCCTGGCTTCAGGCTTACGCGCTTTTGGCCTCGACCAAGCGGCCCATCAGACTGCAGAAGCAACGGAGGATCTGCGGCTTTGTGACCGCTGCGTTGTAGTGTTTTCTCCTGCTCCTGCAGCATCTCGATGTCTGGGAGTATAAGTTCAGCCGGGCCTCGACCGTACGTCTCTGCCGGGTTTACCGTGTACCGCGAGAACAGGTACGGTTGCTCGTGATACCCACCCCGCTCCACAACCTGCGACTCTTCGACCGCGATAACCAGCGACTCAAATGCCATGCCATCGGCGTCCACTCGCTGCGGGTCGTAATTCTTGCGAGGCTTGACGACGTGAACGTACTGACTCTTGCGCAGTGGATCGGACTCAATCGCGCGCTGCGCTGCTGCTGGCGCGGCTGGACCCCATTTCTGCACCGCTTGGTGTGCAGTTAAATCGTATGCGTAGTAGACCGTGTCGACGACGCCTTCGTGATTCTGCTCTACCCAAGTGTGACCTAGATGGCAGTGCTTGTATCGAATACCACCGCCTGGTCGCTCATCGACGAACAGAGTGTCGTTGCCAAATGCACCAAGCGCCTTGTAGCCTTCGTGCTTCTGCGAGTAGTACCTCGCGGCTGGATCGTTCCGAACTTGGAAGAGGCGCTGATTCGCGAGGTCAAACCATTCTTTGACCGCTTGGCTTTCGTTCAACTCAGGAATCGACGAGCGAAGCCTGTGCCACGTCTGATTTCGGGGCGTGAGCAGCGACTCCATAAACGCAGCAAAACGCTCGAGAGCCAGCGTAGCGCTTGACTCGTAAACGCGATCTGTGCGCCGCTCGCCGGGCGTAGTCGACGTATTAAAGTCGCCAGCAAACGGCCAGACAATCTCCTGCAAACGTTGCCACGTCCTATCGTGGTTAACGCGCTCGCCTTTGATTCGCTCCCAGCGGCGAATGCAGTCCTCACCGGAGGTCACTAGTAGCCACCGCCGCTCATGCCACCGCCCATGCCACCGCCCATGCCACCGCCAAGCATCTTTGCGCCGCTCGGTGCGCCGTCCGTTACCGTGGCTTGCGTTTGCTCTGAAAGCAAAGTCGCGGCTGCGCCTTGTCGACGCTTCAATCGCTGACGCTCGCGCTCGCGGGCCTCGTCGGCTTCGCGGTCATCCGCTGGACGGTACGGTGCTTTTGGAACCTTCGGTGCTTTTGCCATTAGACGACCCCCAAGTGCGGCAGCGTAGCCCGCGATGGTCAGGCGTAAACCCAAGCCGAATAAGGTAGTTGGCAATAATGTTTTCTTGTACGTCTTGAGCATCAAACCACACGCGCAGCCAGTCGTAGCCCATTAACTGACCCAGCAATTTAAGAGCGATTAGCCAGTCTCTCGCATAAGGCTTTGAGCGCTCGCTTTCGGTGAGGCAGCAATGCACTGCAAGCTCATCCTCGTATCCGTCCTCGACGTGCATCCAGAAAACGCCAGGCCCGTACGTGAACCAAGACGAAACCACCATTTCCTCATCGGAAATTTGACGCGGATAGCCACAACTCAGCACTGTTTCTCGGAGCATCGCCTTGTCGGTTTCAATCTCCCATTCCCTTAACTTTTGCATCACATATCCGCCTCAAATTGCCGAGAGCCGCCGCCAGGATTCGCGTAGTGCAACGTCGCTACGCCTTCGCCTTCACCCAGGAGGGCGTACTCCAAACTCTCACACACATGGCTATAAAAATTCTTGTCTGGCGTTTCGCCGTACCTCGCGTCACCGCTGACGTTCAGCTTCCGATAACAAAACCCACCAGCGGCACCTTTGCGAAGTATTTTCGCCTTGCTCGATATCATCAGCGCCGGTCGACCGTCCATCGCTAATCGCTTTAGCGGAGCAATCACCGCAGAACGACGCAGCAGCATCTCGTTGGTTGGCGCAGGCTGAATCGGAATGCCGGCTGCATTCATCACTTGTATCGGTGTCGTCTCGACGGTCTGCCCTGCCCGGTCGCCTGCCGGGTCACCCCAGCCTCGAAACGTAGCCTGCGGATACTCTCGCCCCAGATACAATCTCAGCTCTGGCGCGAAGACCGATGCGCTCATGCCCTCCGATACAAACTCATCGATGACTGAGTACCTACCCACAGCAGGCTGGTATTGTAGAATGGCGCATGCGGGCGTTCTGCCGAAGTCGACACCTAGTAGCAACGGCAGCTCACGGTCGTACGCAATGGGCTCCTCCGGCACGTGCTTACTGTCAATAAACTCACGCCAGACAGGCTCGCCATCAATTGTGAACCCGTATTCGTTGCCAAGGTTAACGGCGATCCAGCTCTCGTCTTTGCCCGCCATGCCTCGCTCGTAATACCGCTCCGGCAGGTTCGCGAAGTTCTCAGCGTTGGGGTTCGCTTTCCATTTGACACTGCCATCGTTTTGCAGTCCGTCGCGTTCAAGACCCCCAGGCTGATGAAAGAATTTCCAATCCTCTGGTGGGTTTGTGGCGAGCGGCCACAACCAATGGTCTTCGTCCCAAGAGTTCGAGTCTCCCATAATGCCGTGCCACGTACAGTTCACGCCCTGGCTGGCTATGGATGGATACCGACCATGCCGAAGGTCAGCCATGTCAAAAACCGCTTTCTGCAGTTCCTTCGTTTCGTTCATCCACACAAACGAGATGTTGTACCCGCGCAGCTTCCGCACGCTGTCCTCGCGATCCAACGCTAAAAAAACAACCTCGCTCTCGACTCGAGTGCCATCGGGCAACCCAAATGCGACGTGCGCTGTCGGAGGCTCGAGCCCACCGCGCTTAACCTTTGCGATGTCGCCAAACACATGCTGAAAGTCTGCAAGCGTCGTCTGCATCAGATCGGCGTAGGTGTTACGAATCGCCAGACCCTTGGTGGGCCTGACCCCGTCCGAGTTTGGTTCCTGCTCAATCATGTGTCGCAGCAAAGGCCCGGTAATCGTGCCTACCGTTTTGCCAGATCCAAGCGGCCCTCGAATAATCGACACCCGCGCGTTCGACGCCATGTACCGATTGAGCACAGGGTTTCTGGGGTCGCCAACGGAGACGATAAGCTCGCGAATGCTCACGCTTTTTCTGTGCGCTCCGCTGCTACCCATTGCCGCGCAACGGACTCTGCGTGCTCAAGCCCTTGCGCGCTCGCCCTCATCTCTGCCTTGAGCTTTAACGCGAAGAGCATAAATGGCTGACGAAAGTACGGTCGCAAATCGCGGGGCAGCACCTCGCCTCTAATCAAGTGTCCCAGAATCTTGACGATGTATTCATCTTCCGCGTCAAGAACCTGCTCGGTCACCTGGGCCAGTCTATTCGTTTTCTTCTTCTTCTTCGCTTCCAACCGAACCTCCGGTGTAGTCCATGTACCTGACGACGTTCTCGCTGCGTACCTCAACGATCTGCTCCTGCGGAATCAGCTTGCTGACCAGGCGCACAAACAGTTCAGGGTGAGAATCCGCTAGACCCTCAAAATAATCCTCGGGTCCGACACGTTCTACTGCAGTCATAAGCGCATCTTTGATTTCCCTAGTAATGACGTTCGGTGTGCCCTTGGCTCGCCCGCCGGTTTTTTCGCGCCCTTTCTCAAACACCGTGTCTTTCCCCCTTCGCTTTGCTCTTTGTCCTTCTATCTGCCTCTACTTCTCGGATTCCGTTGCGTAGTTCTATCAACGCAACAGAGTGCAGCGCAAACTCACAAAATGCCGGCGACTCTTGATGCGCTGAGTAACTGACTCCGCATTTGCACCGCAACATTTCTCCAAAAACATGCCCCAAAGTCGGCTCATGGCAAGCACACAAACGAAATTTGCCAAGCGCTCGTCTTACGTCTTCAATCAATCCTCTGCGTTCTGCTCCATCCACTTCATCACCCAACGCGGCATTGTTTGCGCCGCTTCATCTCGCCGTTTTCGTTGTATCCAGCCACCGTCAACTAGCTCGACGTCGATCGTGACTCGGTCGTCATCCATCGTCCTAGTCGCAATGTCCGCAAGCTCCGCTACGTGTACACGTTTCATTTGCTTGTGGGCACGTTTGCTTGAAGCATTTGAAACAACTCGCTCAAGTGACTCCAACCCAAAGTGTATTTGGCAAACCCTGCTTCCAAAGCATCGTGACAACGATTCCCAACGGCACTGGCGTTGTGATGCGCAAAATACGGCACGATGCCCTTCCCCTCTTTGTTCTTAGATAAGTCCCAGCAATAAATGCCGTCACTTTGTTTATTGATCGTTTTCCCACACACATCGCACCGAATCATCGGGCAGTTCAAACCGTCAAGCAAAACCACTTCAATCGTCATGTTTGCACCTTCACGATTATCTAACGTTTTTGTAGCTGCGGCCTCGAATTAAATCCCTGACCTGACTAATCGCGCACCCGACGTTTTCAGCAATGATGACTAGTCCTACTCCGGCCTTTTCCTGACGTCTTATTTCTCTGACCTGCTCATTCCCTAAAGGTCCGCGGCGCAAAAGACTTGGTTTTTCTCCGTTTGATTCAAATTGGTAGTCGCGAATAAACTCAACCACTTTAATGACCTCGAGTTCGTCCTCGCCCTGAGCGTGCAAATCCATAACAAGTTCGCACCCTGCTCGAAAACCAGCTCGAAAAGATCGCTTGTCGAATTGACTAGCTGTTTCCGTTTTGAGTCTCATTAATGCGAAAACCCTTTATGCTTCCAAGTAAACTCT
>Ga0209632_10003613_pt1 | contig 14072 bp, 14 predicted proteins | sample COG_10_FD_184754 | JGI IMG/M metagenome (GOLD analysis project Ga0209632, IMG submission 184754) | Pelagic Microbial community sample from North Sea - COGITO 998_met_10 (SPAdes) (version 2) | ecosystem: Environmental > Aquatic > Marine > Neritic zone/Coastal water | place: Helgoland, sampling... | reverse complement strand
ATCTTAATTTTAAGATTAAAGATTTTAAATTACCATATATAATTAATAGAGAAGATATAGATAATTTCTTAAAACTTAATAATAATTCTAACGATCAACCACCTCAATATATGTATATGTAATTATAAATTCCATACAGAGTATATGTAAATAATTATTCTATAAAAATAAAATATAATATAATATAATATAATATAATATATAATTAAATGGGAGGAGGATTAATGCAATTAGTAGCTTATGGTGCTCAGGATATTTATTTAACAGGTAATCCACAGATTACTTTTTTTAAAGTTGTTTATAGAAGACACACTAACTTCTCTATGGAAGCTATAAAACAAACATTTGATGGAAATGCTGATTTCGGTGGCTCAGTTACTGCTACAATCTCAAGAAATGGTGATTTAATTCACAGAATGTATTTGGAGCACAGTGCTACATTTAGTACGGGAGAACATTTTTCTATTGAGGATGGTGTTAAAAATATAGGTTTATGTGAAAGATATGGTCACTCATTAATTAAAGAATGTGAAATTGAAATTGGGGGCCAAAGAATTGATAAACATACATCTATGTGGAATCGTGTATACTCCGATCTTACAGAATTTAATCCTACTGGTTATTACGGTGGGGAGAATGCATTGTCAAACACGGGCATACGAGGTAATGGAACATTATTTCAATTAATGACAGGTAATGGATATGGAGTACATACCGATCCTAATGGTACGCACTTTTTTGATGCATTCCATACAGGAAACCGGCGCCTCCAGGGAGAATCCGCTGATGTTAATGGATTTACCTATAAATCCGGTCTCGATGACCCGACATCCTCCGCGGAGGCGTCGCCAATGACTATAACAGTAAATAAAATATTCTTACCTCTTTATTTTTGGTTTTGTAGAAATCCCGGATTAGCACTTCCACTTATTGCTCTGCAATACCATGAAGTTAAAGTTAAATTAAATTTTGTTAATGGAATTAATATTTTAAGAAACCTCAATAGGTATTCCGGTGAAGGAATTAACTATAAGCCTTCGGACGAATCACACCAATACTTAAACCAGGATTTTAAATTATGGTGTGATTATATTTATTTAGATACAGATGAAAGACGTAGATTTGCCCAGGTATCACATGAATATCTAATAGAACAATTACAAATTATAAATACTAATATAGACACACCTGATGTAAATATTGAATTGAATTTTAATCATCCAGTTAAAGAGTTAATATGGTGTGGAAGAAATATTGGAAATCAAGGTAGATGTGGTAGTGATCACTATGACAGTACGCATCTCCGCGGAGGTAAAGATATACATGATCCAACAGCCGGTCCTGTCTCCATAGATACAATAACAGGCGAATGGACATTAAAACTAAATGGGCATGATCGTTTTTCTGAACGGGATAGCAGATATTTTACTAGAACACAAGTATGGCAACATCATACAGGATATGGTGGAACACCTACGGTAGGTAGTATGCCCGAGGTACTCGTTGAAGGAGGAGGGGAAGAGACTCTGGGCGCGGGGTATCAAAAAGCAAAAACATATAGTAATGATTCTATATCAGTATATTCATTTGCTCTTAAACCAGAAGAACACCAACCTAGTGGTACTTGTAATTTCTCAAGGATTGATAGTGCTATATTAGAAGGTAAAAATTTAAAAATTCAAGGTTTTATAAATGGGGATGCTGATATTAAACCTATTGATAACCATAATTATAAATTAGATTTTACAATATATGCTGTAAACTATAACGTCCTTAGAATTATGAGTGGTATGGGTGGTTTAGCTTACAGTAATTAAATTTATTGTAGTATTTTTTTATTAAAATATTTTATATTAATATATAAATGATTATAAATATCGACCAAAATGTATTTATAGTGATAGTGGCGCAAATCTTATTGGCAACTATTTTATATGTAAAGAAACCATCACAATTATTTAATTCAGATGGTTCTGCAAAATCATATGGAACAGGTAAAGATCAAACATTATATCCGGCATTTTTAGTGATTTTAATTCCTAGTATCGTATTATATGTTTTTTTGATTGTAAAAAATAGTGAGTTCGTTTAAATAAAATTATTCTCTCTATAATATTTAACTATGAATAAACCAAAACTGACAGATATAAAAACAATTTCTTTTTTTAATGATATTAATAAAAATATTCATTTAGATAATAGAATCATTCAACCCAAACCTAAATTTACAGGTCATTTTGATTATTTAATTATTCATTTAATAATTTTTTCAGTAGTATTATTATTCATATATTTACTTTATAGAAGATATAAATCTAAAAAAATCAATAAATTAATATATAACCATAAAATAAATAAATTATATAATAATATACATAATCATAATGGATGAATATTTAGATTTAATCCAAATATTTTTTGACGAAAAATTAATGTTTTTAACCGAGGAAAAACAACATTCATGTCCTGATTGCACAGATAAAAAAAAATTTATAGAAAAATCTGCTCCGGTTGATATAGAAGGTGGTAGGGGTGAAATTATTTTAAGTTGTGGTGATACTAAATCAGATAAATCAAAATGTGGCAATAAAATTAGAATTATTTTACCCATTTATTCTTCCAATAAAGACTTAAATTTTCTAAAAAATAAATTAAATAAAATGATTAATTGGGATATTATATCTGAATTTATAGATGTAGATCCAAAACTCATTCAAGATAATAAAGATATTACTGAAAAATATAATGAAGAACTAAAAAAATTAAAAGAATTATTTAATAAATATAATAATGATAATTTTAAAAAAATAAATAAAAATTATGAAGAAATAATTGAATTAAAATCCCTACAGAAAACTAAATTATCAGAATTAAAAAATCCTGAAAATAAAAGTAAGGTTAAAGAATTAAAAAAAGACTATATAGTAATTTCTGAAAAAATAACTTTATTATTCAGAGAAATTAAAGAATTAGATATTCAAGATTATTATTTAACAACAGATCCAGAGATAGCTGTACAAAATTTAGATTTCCGTGATAGCTCGAAGAATAAGAAGAAACCTGCTGCGAAAGACAAACCTGTAAAGGACGCGCCCAAAGACAAACCTGGAAAAACAATTAAAGATGAAATAAAAGAAGGATCTAATGTTTCTTGGACTAAAGATGGAAAAGATTTTAATGGTGTAGTTGAAAAAATAACTGATAAATCATATAAAATATGTTGTAAACCTGATGGTAAAAAATACAGAGTACCTAAAGAATTAGTCAATTTAAATAATTTATCAGAAGATAAACTTCAAGGTCCAGATAAACTTAAAGGTCCAGATAAATCTAATAATATATATTATTTTAGTAATTCAGCTAAAGTAAAACAAATTAGTTGGTTATCTACATTTAATAAAGATAATCCATTTAAGTACAATGGATATATATATCCTACAGTAGAACATGCTTTTCATTCTCAAAAAATTTCTAATGATGACCCTAAGAAAGACGAATATATAAAATTATTCACAAATCCTGATTTACCACCAAATGTAGCTAAAACATTAGGTTCTAAGGTTAATTTTGAAAAAGAGAATTATAAATTTAGAAATGATTGGGATAAAAATAAATTAAGAATTATGGAAGAAATCAATTTAGAATATTATAAATCTAATGATAAATTTCTTAAAAAATTAAAAGAGACAGGTAATAAAAATTTAATACATAAGGGTTTCAGAATTGATCCATTTTGGGGTGTAAGAGGTGATAATGATGAAGGTGAAAATCACCATGGAAAAATATTAATGAAAATTAGAGAAAAACTTTAAATTAAATTAGATAGTTTCATGGCCCGAATCATTCTAGTCATACCAATTCCTCCTCCAGATCTCTGGAAGAAATCTTTTTTAAGAAAATCTTCTAATTCTTTCTCAACTCTTTCTTTACCAAACTGAGCAAATAGAATATTAGCATATCCTCCTTCAGAAATAGTGTGGAAAATTTCTTTCATTTGTACTGGATCAGTTGATCTTTCAGCAGACCCAATAGTTTCAATACCATGAATAATTACATCAATTTTATTGGCATGTTCTTTATCTGTAGCATGTCTCATGTTCCAAAATGGAGATGTTCTACGAGGGAAGTTTTCTAAAAAGAATACCTTTCCAAAATCTCGTTCCATATATTCTTCATGAATATGATCTAATTCATCTACTTCATATTTAGTAGCAACATTATCATAATCATCCCGCGGATAAGTCATAGTTTCTCCTTCTTTATTAAATCCAAGATAATCAAGTAATTCCATTTCTACTTTTCTTAATTCTTCAATACCACCTTTGAGTTCAAACTCAAACATTGGAAATATCTTATCATGTCGTCCTTCTACAGGATTAGGTTCATTTCTATAGGAAGTTGATAGACAAAAAAAACCATCTTCTTCAGGATGTTCAAGTAGATAATGTTCTAACCACATTTGTCCTGTTTGAGGAAGAGGCCATACTTCACCATTGTAATTATATGTAGCAATGGTTGTTGGATCTTCACATGCAGCAAGAATACTCAATTTATTTTGAGTATGCACTTCTTTATATCCCTTGACATCTCTGAAGAATGTTCTCATTTTGCTCACGACAGCATCAAAATTTTTGTAATCAATCCCTTCCATTTTAAAATATATATTAGATATTTTTTTAAGTAATTTAATTTTCTAGATATTTAATTAATTATTTATTTAATTATTTATTTAATATAACCAACTCGAATTCAAATGATATTGTTAAATTTTCCAATGGTAATTCTTGACCATCCATATATAAATGAATAGTCAAATGACTTAAATTCATGGGTGGAAATAAATGTTGATAATTATGATCTATAAAATTAGATTTATAATATACAATAGATGATCCGGTACTTGTTGCAACAGGTAATCTATGAATTATATTTAATCCTTTCGGATTCTGCTTACATGCTCCATATGGTACTTCATCTACTACAATATCTACATATGTTCCTATATGTAATGCTGGATGACTATCTGCCTTTATCGGGTAGTGGTAGTTTTTATATAAGGGGTCCCCGGTTGATACTTGATCCTCACCGAATCCTAAACCTATTAATAATTTGTTTCCGGAATGGAACTGGATCGTGTTGTTACTATTTATTGATACCGTATTCTTATTATGATTAAATGTTAAATTAAATACGGCCCCAAACTGTGAATTTATTTCATTCATTAATGAATGTATATTATAATACCCAACAGGAACATGTATGGTGTTGGTCGAGAGTGTCGCGTGACTATAAAATTGTATTTTGTTATTATAACCCGTTATATTAGACACAGGTGAAGTATATATACATTCATTTAATCTAAATCCTATAACGTTTTTTTTCCAACTTACACCACCTGATTTATTTAATGATAAATCAAACTTTAATGTTTTACTATCCGCACCCTTGTCTCCATCTTCCTGTTTTAAATCTTCACTTGATAATAAAATATTCTCTCTACTAATTTCTTTATAAATTAATTTATGTATATCATATATTCCTGATTTATTATCTTCGCATTCTGCTAAATCAGGTTGTCTATATATTATATCATTTTCATTAATATAATCTTGATTTGTATTTTCAAGTTCATCATCTATTAAAAAAACATTATCCATTATTTCATATGTTTAGATTTTATTTCTTTGATTTTTTCGTTAAATGCTTTTTGAATTATATGTTCAGGTTCATTCGGCATTTCTTTTCTAAGTATTTTGAATAATTCTTTTTCATATAATTTTTTGTTTTTAGAAAAATCTAAATTCTCTAAATCTGATTTAGATAAAACGGAATCCAATACTGAAGAACTAGAACTAGACGTATTAAATAACATATCTGCTGCTAATTTAACATCACCTGTTTTTTCTAAAAGTGTCTTTGCTTTTGCTTTTGATACACCTAAATCCATTAATGTTTTTATATCTGAATTTGTAGAGGATTTATCAGGTTTAACAGATTGATTAGATTTAACAGATTGACTAGATGATTGATCAGATTCTTGATCCGATTCTAATGAAGATACAGACGAAGGGTTTTCTTCTATATCTAAACCTAAACATTTTAATATATTATTATTGTAATCTTGAAGATCCGTTTTTAAATATGTAAAATGTGATCCATCATTCACCATAAATATAACATGTCCACAATCTTTAATACCCTCTTTACATTTTGCAGGAGTGCTAACTTTTTTATCCGTCAGGAATATGGCGTCTTCATAAGTTAAAAATGAATAAATCGCGACACCAAATATATCCACTATACCAGCAACAACTTCTTCTCTTAACCAGTTAGTTGATGTTATATCACTCATTTTAATTCCACCATTAATATTATCATATATTTTTTTATTATCTTTCTGATTTTTTTTATATTGTTTTGCCGGCATTCTAGCTTTCATATATTTTTCTTTTTTAGTATTCCATAGTACCTCAGGTACTTCATCTTCTCTTTCAAAAATATGTATAGGACGTCCATCAGGCATCTTCCTTACCGGATCTTCTACATCTAATATAAATTGTCTAAAATGATTTACAACTTCTCGCGGGATATCTATTTTATTCTTCTGGCGATTTTTTACTACAATTTCTTTAGGATTAATTTCTATTTTATTTTCTATATCTTTTATAAATTGTTTTAAATAATCATTTGATTTATTCCCCATGATATAATAACATTCTATTAATCCCTGTATAACACTATGGTATCCACAATTACCGTCGTCGTTTGTTGTTATCATATTGAAATACTCTGAATTATCTATAAAACTATCAGACCTTATTTTAGCAATATTTTCTGATGTAAATTCTGTATGATTACAATTAGTTATTATTGAACTAAATGGTATATCTTCACTAGATTTTTTGATACCAACTGGTTCAGGTTTAGGCGGTTTATCCGGTGGTTTTATAGAAGATTTACTTGAAGATTTTTTAAATTTAGGTTTTTTCTGAGTTTTTACCTGTTGTTTCTTAATAACTTTAGATAATGTTTTATGGTGTATATTTGATTTTAATGTATTAATAGAATCCGATAATTCAGGACATCCTTTTTTAATCTCTTCTATTAATTCATTTACTGTAGACATTATAAAATATATTATATTTTAATTATTAAATAGAATTAGAAATTAATTTAATTCTATTTAATAATTCAGTTAAATATGGCATGTCATTCGACTTTTTCTTTTCATTCATTTTGGTTTTTTTTAAGGTGACATTTTGTAAATCACTTGGATTAATTCGTTTAGGGGTATCTTCCAAACGCATTTTTTGTAATACAGCTTCTTTTGGTATTCCCATTTTAATCATCATATCGTATTTAGAGTTAACTGGTGGCGGTGGCGGTGGTGGTGGCGGTGGTAATATAGTTTTGCCCTTACCTTTATTAGGATATACGCCTTTATTTTTATTTACAGGTTTGATATCATCTATAAAACTGTATTCATTTAAGTAAATAGGTATATCTATTTTACATTGTAATAATTCCCAATGAAAATATAAATTATCATTTATTAACCATAATCCCTGTAAATGTATTATAAAACTTCCATATGTATTATTTATTATTTCATCAGTTAATTTTTTATTTTGATCATATATTAAAATATCCTTTGACATTTTCAAACGCAATAATTCATTTTTATTATATTTTTTTATAATATCATCTAAATTATATTCATTATAAAAATTATATATTTTATCATGAATTAATAATAAATTATCATAAAAAAGTTGTATGTTATTATCATTATTTATATTTTGAAAAGAAATATCAATATATTTTTTCTTATTATTATTATGAACAAATTTCTCACCAAAAGGGATATGCATTTTAGGTGTTTGGATAATCAAGTCATTATTATTATATTTGATAGGAATTAATGTACATTTTTCTGAATATTTTAGTTTTTTTTTAATATTAATATTTTTATCATTAATGGGTTGGTTATAAATCATTTAAGTATTCAATTATAATATTAATATATACTTAAATAATTATGGATTGTATTATATGTGGAGAAGATTTAAAGAACAAATTTTCTGTAAAAATAGGATGTCCTTGTAACACGGAATATCACTATGAATGTATATTCACTACATTAAAAAATGATAAACATAATAAATGTCCTTATTGTGCTAGACCTTATATAAGATTACCATTAGTAAATGGTATTAAAAGAGTAGATTCTAAAGTCCATAAACTGGATGAAAATACTCCATATGAAAATGTACCTTGTCAAACCATCCTTAAATCAGGAAAAAATAAAGATAATGAATGTGGAAAAAATTGTAAATTAGGATATTTTACGTGTCAAAGACATACTAAATGTATAACTATAACTTAAAACTTTTATAATATTCTTCCATAGTTAAGTTTTTTTTCCATCGTCTATTAAAATCTTTTACAAGATAATGTGATGAATAATTGTAATTGTCCATATTAATTGGAAAATTATCATTCACAAATGTTTTTGAATCTTTATTATACGGGGATAAATTAGGAGGTTCCTTTATATATAATGAATTATCGTGTGAATCGATATTATGTTCAGGGATTTCTCTTGTTAATTCATAGAATTTTTTGATAGATTTTACTCTAACAGATTTACCATATGATCTATTTTCTCTAAAATTATTTACCTTAGATAATCCTTCGTAGTATTTTATGTTTGTAGTATATTTCCGAATGCAATGACGGAACATATTATTTATATTATATTTATAATTCCAAAACAATTTCAAATTTACTTAAATATAAAATTATTAATTATAATGTAAATATGGAGACTTGTTCTGTATGTCTAGAAGATATTAAAGAAAATCAAATTTTTAAAACTTTAAGTTGTGGTCATAAATATCATTTTTGTTGTTTTAAAATGATGGTTTATCATAATAAGAATTTTTATATTAAATGTCCTATGTGTAGAGAGGTTAATCATGATATTGAAAAACCCTTTAAAAATGATCACAAACAAAATATATTAATGATGTGTCATCATGGTGTATGTAAATTAAGGTGTATATGTCATACACAGAATGGGTTACGGTGTAAAAATAGATCACTATTAATGAATTATGGTAAATGTTATATTCATAATAAGGATACATTAAAAAAAGAATATTATAGATTATTTAGTGATTATTTATATCATATATTATGTTCAAATTATAATTGGTTAACAATAATTTATTTACTAGATGTAGGTAAAAAAATAGTAATAAAATTTTTAAATAAAGATAATCAAGTTCATGATATATTACAATATTATTATAGATATTTGAATGATGTAAATTATAGAAGGAATGGTGCGTTTTATATGAATGGTATTTATGAATATTATGATTTAGAAAAAGTTTCAAAGAATTGGGTAGATTATTGTATTAATAAAAATGTTATTATATAATATATATGAAAGATGCTGTAGGCGGGGGTAAATTAGGTACTTTCGGAAAAGGACTATTAAACTCTCCTGGAAAACTAAAAAAATTAGAATCTAGAATATCTGCAAATCCAGTCGAAGGTATAGATAGCGCGGTAGAGAAAGTGATGGGGAGTAACGTAATTCAGAAGGCAGATAAAATGACTGAAGCAACCGGTACTAAAATAAAGGAAGCAGCAGGCACCCTAGTGAATAACAAGGCTACAAGATTTATTGCAAAACCAGTAAAAGATATAGCAGCAGGTATTAGTAAAAAATTAGAAGATACTTGTGATGTGGTAACCACAATACAAGCATCAGATTGCGAAGGAAATGTTATAAATACTGTGAATTTATATGGTTGTATAACTAATAATGATTTAGCACCTATTATAGATGTAATTTTAAATAAAATGCAAATAGTATTATGGCCATGTATTAGCCAAAAAAATAATGTAATCATGAGATTTTTGGTGAATCACCTTTTAAAATGGATCTTATTTTGGTTTTATATTGGGCTTGTAATCGACTTTTTTCGTGCCGTGGTTGAGACCGTGTTTTGTGGGTTGATTGATGATGAATATGAAGATGCAGGACTTTTCGGGAAAGCATCGATAGAAATGCTCAAAGGTACTTATGGTATGTGTGGACAAGAAAGTCTATTTACACATCCTTTTTCTGATGGTTGGTGGGACCCGAATCATGATGCAAACATACTCGGTAGAAATAGTAGTAGGTGTGATGATAGATTTTATAAGAAAAAATGTCCATATAATGATACTATAAAAGGATATATGACAGATATGACATTATGGAAAGAAGAAATAGCAAAACCCGGTGGCAATGATGGTAGAAAAGGTAGTTCCCATATGGACGGGGAATTATGTAATAATATTACAATGTGTCCTAACTCATTTGGCCATGGATTAGGGATAGACGATGGTAATGCTCCTAGAAAATATAAAGAATGTTGTGAATTTAATGTCAAATATATTATAGGCGAAGACGATGAGCACCATTTCCCTCTTTTACCGGCAGGGTCACGGGCGGTATGTGACCTTGATGAATTTTTCGCGGGGGCAGAAGAAGCTATTGGATGTCTCGCCGACAAAGCATCCGGGGTGGTGAACGACCTATCATTTGGACTGCTTGGTGAGGAGACGAGTAAGGAATGTACAGGAAGTCTTACAGGTATTGTGAAGAGGAAAGCCCACCAAACTTATGCTGATTGTGTAAATACTCATGTTAATAATGCTGGTTGCGGTGATTACTTTAAAATGGGTATCGACGGGGCCTATAATATTACAAAAGAATTTAACACTATGCCTGGTCGTGTACACGCTGATAATGCTATATATCAATATTTCGTGGATCATCCTCATGAAAAACCACCTAACATCGATTGGTACCCATACGTCCCCACGAGCTATACCCCTGCTTATAATGCGGATGGTGGTGTTATTGGATCGTGTGATCCAACATCTCCAGGGTATGAGAACCGCGTGGAACTATGTTTAGGACCATTCAGGAAAGCGACCATTAAAGAATCTATGTTCGGCGGATATGAATGTATGAAAGATATACCTATATTTGATTTAATAAAATTGATATATAAAGTTATGATTATTATATTCATATTTTTATGGTTATTTAAAATAACCGACGGTACTGCTTTTGGTCGCCTACTATTATTTGGTTCCTTAGGAATATATGTAATATACAAGGCCAATAAAATTTACAAATCACACGGGCATAATGAACGGTAAATTATCTACTCAAATCACTAGTAACAACTCCCGGATTACCAAAATGACTAAATAACCATGTATATTCAGTTGTATTTTTCCAATCATTTAATACACCAGGTGCATCATATGGTTCATTCATTATTTTAGTTAATGTATTATTATTTTCTATACATGCTTCAGGTATATTATTATTTTCTATTGGATTACCATTCGAATCCCATTGTTTTTCATTATATTTATTACAAAATGATGGTGAATACATATTTGGTACACCTTCAGGCAAATAATATTTACTTAAATCATCTAATTTAAAGAAATTATATTTTATATTTTTAATATTCTTTATATCTAATATGTTATTATTTGTAGTATAAATATTATTCAATGTATCTTCTAAATCTTCATTTACCATATCATGATTAAATAATATACCCTTTGAAAAATCAACCTGTCTTACATCATATGAATTTAATATATTATTAGTAGCTCTTTCATCAATATTTAAATAATTTAAATAATATTCATTATTGAAAAAAACTAAATCCATTAAAAATTTAACTGAATAATAATTTTTAACATCGTGTATCATTGAACTTGTAATTATTCTATAATTATTTTTATTATCTTTTATGATATATAATCCTTCTATATCATTAATGAAATATTCATCTTTACTTAAAATATTATTCAAATCAGATATGACTCTTTTTAATATATTAATTATTTTAGTTTTTAAGTCCTGATCTATCGTTTGTAAAGTTAAATAACATTTAGATACTACATTATCTAATACAATTTTATCTGACGATTTTATATCATTTAATGCTTTGAAAAATTTAAATGATGGATCATTGAAATCTGTTGTATTTCTAAAATTCTCAATTACTTTATTAGTATTTTTTTTAATTATTTTTTGTTTTCTTAAAAAACAATAACATATAATTAATGATATAATTAATATTGAAACTGGATAAATTACTTTCATATATATAATATTTATATTTTTTATTTAGTGAATTTGGCAATTACAATTTGTATTAATAAAGTTTTCTATAAAATTTTTACAGGTTAATAATTGGTTTTGTGACCTGGCACCAGTAATAAGTATTTTCCCTTTATTAAATGCCGCGATAGTTACTCCTTTACATTCACCATCACCATTAGCCGTTCCCTTACCTTTACAAATGCTGTTACATTTACATATACCACAATTGTCATTATTTGTATTGAAATAATATTTAATATTTACCCCAGGATACCAATCTGGTTCGAATGTGGAATAATACCCATTATCCACTATTTTACTTTGAAGCAAATCTCTATCTATTTCTTTTTTAATATCAAAATCACTATTCATCATAACAATTCTATAATTAAGAATATTTATAGATTCACTATCAAATATGTCATGAAAAGCATCGAATAAAATCAATAGATTTTCTTTTAATAGCTTTAAACCTTGTTCTTCATATTTTAACCCAGTCATTTGAATTTTTCCATTATTGAAAAATTTCACATTAATAATCTTATTATCATAAAAGCAATGTAAAGTCAATTGATTAAAGAAAGTTCTTTTTGGTTTTTCTTTTCTCTTTTTTTTATCGTTTTTTGAAGCATATCCTTTATAATTATTATCACCATGTTCTGCATATTTAATAAAATCATCTATATTAACTTGTTCATATAAATTTTTAAGTGTGATATTACTTGAAACCTCTGTACATGCTGTCATAGTTGAGATTCTCAAATTATTCATTCTTTAAGTATTACAATTAATTATATAGATGTTTCTTTAAGTATGAATATCAAATTTATATTTAATAATATCAAATTTATATTTAAAAATAATACAATTATCTTTTATAATATGTACACATTCATCATAAATACAGAAACATCTGATATATATTCATCAATTTTATGGTATATCTCTAAACTTAAAAACGATAATAAAGTGTTCGGTTTTTCCAACGATGGTTTGAATAGAGATAATAATGATGATAAATATATAGATTTTTTAGCATATAGTGATAATATTACATTTACATATAAAGATTTTGAAATTTCTCTAAAGAAAAAAAGGATTGATAACCCACTATTCTCAATGGGAAGACACGAATTATGTTTTTTTGAAGAAATGAGTCTAACCTTAGATGACGATACATTATATTCCGAAGCACAAATTAAATTAATTAAAGATTTTATATTGGAAGCCAAAGAATTATTTGATAAAAATAAAAGATATACTAATTCAGAAGATAAATTAATATTATATTCTTATGCAGACAATTATTGGGATGATATTAAACGAATTAATAAAAGAAAATTAGAAACTATCATTTTAGACCCGGATATTAAAACAAATATTAAATCAGTGATTGACAGATATAATAACGAAGATCTTAAAAATAAACTTAAAAGTTTTGGAATTAATCATAAACTTAATTTAGTTTTATCCGGATTACCAGGTACAGGCAAATCTAGTTTAATGATATCTATTGCCTCTATTTTAGATAAAGATATTGCTACAATCGATTTTAATGATAAAATTACTGATACTGGTTTTATCAGAGCATTAAATAGAATGCCCTGCGATTGCATATTCGCATTAGAAGATATTGATTCATTATATATAAGTAGAGAAAAATCTATGGAGAATAATAAAATTTCTTTTAGTTGTATATTAAATTTCTTAGATGGAATGTATTCTAAAAGTGATCAAGTTACAATTATAACAACAAATCATTTAGATAAATTAGATAAAGCTATCATTAGACCAATGAGAATTGATAAAATATTTAAATTTAGTTATTGTAGTAAATATCAAAGTGAAACTATATTTAATATATTCTTCCCAGAATCAA
>Ga0209632_10003607_pt1 | contig 14088 bp, 12 predicted proteins | sample COG_10_FD_184754 | JGI IMG/M metagenome (GOLD analysis project Ga0209632, IMG submission 184754) | Pelagic Microbial community sample from North Sea - COGITO 998_met_10 (SPAdes) (version 2) | ecosystem: Environmental > Aquatic > Marine > Neritic zone/Coastal water | place: Helgoland, sampling... | reverse complement strand
ACGCCACTCAACTAAGTAAGCCAACCCTCGCTTTAGCAACAAAAAACCGATATAATAAAACCCTAGATAAGGGGAATTTATGAAGTTTACAAAAGGTAACCTGGTTGGGTTTGCGACAAGGTTCGGAGACCAAAGATCTCTGGATTGAGGCCATTACTCGCACGTCGTATTGCCAAAGCTGGTGAAGATGACTTTATGGTTAAGCAATTACGAAGGCAAATAGCTGTACAGGAAAACGGTCTTAATTCAAGGCACAACGAAGATTGCATCTAGTTCGATATCAAAACCTCTCAGCGTAGCGGGTATAGTCACCCGTGTAGGGTACGGTTCTATTAATCTTTCCACAGAAATTTTATTAAAGATAGAAAAGTTATCCATATCAGAAAGGAAAACACCTAATTTTACCATATTTTTCATTTCAGTTCCGGCGGCTTTAGCGATTGCTTCAATGTTATCATATGTTTGCTGAACTTGTTCTTCAAAAGTTGATCCAACTCGGCTACCCTCTTTATCAAAAGGTCCTTGACCAGACACGAAGAGAAGATTTCCTACTTTAACTCCTTGTGAGTAGGGGCCCACGGGGGGAGCAGCATATTCAGATATAACTTGTTTTTTTATCATAATCTGTCCTTAAGAAATTTTAATGTCGAGCAGTTATACTCCATTCGGCGGTAATACAATTATCTCTTACGATTAGTGCTTTTGACCACATATTTACTGTGCCGCAGGCATGATTTGGAATAATGCCAACCAAATCTCCAACTTCCAATGGTTCTACTCCGTCACCAGTCAAAACTCCATGTTCTTCGAATGCTGTGTAAAAGTTAATCTTATCATTTCCCCCTTGTATACTTCCATAACCTTTATTTTGTAAAGAGCGGTCCGAACTCATAGCTTTAAGCCCAGCATCAATTATAGCAACTTTTGATTTAGGTCGGCTAATTATTCTTGAGACTACTTGGACTGCGCAGCTGTCAGGTTTGGAAACTCCTAAGTAGTTTTGATTTTCATCATTGAAGACATATGTACCAGGGCGTGCCTCCGTTACTCCTTTAACAAAAGGAGCTGATATTAATCCTGGTGTTGAGCCAACTGAAACGGTGTCGCATTCTATACCCATTTTTCGAATTTTTTCCGCTGCATTTACGGTCATTTCACCTATTTCTCTTCCTTTTTTTTTCCTCTCTTCAATATCGCGTGTGAGATACAAGTGTCCTTCATGACCAAATATGCCATTTAAAATAAGACCTGGAAGCTCTTTAATATTTTTAGCGAGTTGAAATGCCTCTGATGGAGCAACTCCAGCTCTACCTAAACCTGTATCAATCTCAATAAGATATGGAATTTTGATGCCGGCTTGGATGGCAGCTTCGGATACTGGTATCGCTGATTCCATGGAGTCCAACGCAATCTTCAAATCGCACTGAGTTGCAATCTCTATTATCTTTTTAATTTTCGAATATCCAATTGGCTGGTTAGCAAAAAACAGGTCTAAAAAGCCTCTTCCACAAAGCGCCTGTAACTCTTCAACAGTAGCGCATGTAAAACCTACAGCACCATATTCTTTTTGGAGTGTTGCAACTTCTAATATCTTGGAGGTTTTAAAATGCGGCCGAAGTTTTATTCCACGATCCTTAGTGATACTACTTGCTACTCGTTCAATGTTACTTTTTAGAATCGACTCATAGATAACTAATGCTGGGGTAATTTTGGTTTTAAACAAAGTTTGTAACAATACTAATCCTTTAATTTTCTTGAGACTGCTTTAATCCATGATAATAGCGGCTTAGTAGCCATTGAATAATTGTAAAGTCCAATCCACTTAATATCCATTGCCCTTGCCATTTCAATTTTTTTAATTAACGTGTCAATGGAATTGTTATGCTCTGGCCAAAGGGTTTGAACAAACATTAATTTTTCACCCTGAGCCAAGCTCGAGACGTGATCTAGTTCTCTAGCGACTTCTGAGATTTCGGGGTAGTAGCTCTCCAGAACGAACCTATCTGCAATTTGGGCGCTGGCTTTAATATCAACCCCCTCTGCCCAATTCATTGACGAAGGACGCCCCCATACTGCGGCACTAATTTCAAATTCAAATCCATAGCTATGAACTATGGTTGTTATTTCAGAGGCCAATTTATTTACAACATTGCAACGCATCCGTACCCACTCAGTAAATTCATGATCGTGTACTAACCTTGATGCAAGTTCCTTTCCGTCATCTTCTCCGCGTTCTATTGAAACATTACTATTCCAAGTTCTATTTAGTTCTCTGGCGACCCTTGCTTTTAATTGCATACCATCGATATTTTTTGTTTTACCCTCCTTTAGGCAACTTTCACAAAAACATAATGACAATAAAACTCGCGTAAATGGATCTAACCGCGCCGCCCAAAGCTCATGAGGATGTCCGTGTCCATACAGAAGAAATGATAAACTTTCGACCATCACAGTGTCAAAGAAGTTTGTTTGACAAATTGCATTAACCATTTGCTTGGCATACGCCTGTGACTTAGGGTTCGTTGCACATAGACCGTGAGAGAACTTATCTCCAAAACAATTTTCAATTGCAGAGTCAGGATTGTTTTTAGCCAAGTCAGAGTTATGAAAAGCTATAGTCCAGGCCGTAAGACCAATGCCGTGATTTCGAGCAGCCTTATGAATTTCAGGAAAAAGCGATGGATGATTTTTTACCAAGCTACCCTTTGGTATGGATAAATCAGAAAATATGTCATTATTTAGGGGAAGGTGGGCTACATTCGCTTCGGCTGAAGTGGCTACATTTTTAAGTCTATTGGGAACTATTAGGTCTGCTGAGTGGTAGCAAGTAGCAACGCTAATTCTATTAACTCCTAAAGCAGCCATCTCATCGAAAAAACTTTCTACCCCTTGTTCCAAAATATCCCAGGGATATGCGAACATCACAAGCTCTGTCATTTTGTATCCTCGTTATCGTAAATATTCTCAATCTGTTTTAATGTTTTCTCAAGTACATAAAAGTCAGGGTCTTTGGTGCTCAATGGTATTTCACCGAGTAATTTCCCTCTAAAATTTATCCACTGAGTTTCAAACTGTTTTTCTTGCGATATTGCAGGACCAGATTGTTCGAAATCAAAAGTAGAAATTTTCCATCCATGTTCGCTAAATTCCGCTGTTCCCTTCGTTCCAATTATAACAAGTTCTGATTGCGGAGTTTCTGTAGGAGTCCATAAAAGCGATAAGTGTACATGTGTCTTTCCTGCGGTTCCCTGTACGGATGCAAAGTCTTCTTGAGAGTGAGTTTTAAAAATTTTTGTAAATTTACTCGAGGTAACGTTAAGATTTATATCAAGAACCCACTGACACCGATCAATTAAATGTACACCATTAGTTAATAAAACGCCTCCGCCTGCTGAAGGAGCTTGAAAGTACCAATCCGATAACATTCCATCTTTTAGTTGAAAGTAGTATCTATCGCTGTAAGATAGAATTTCTCCGAGAGCACCATTTCTTACTGCTGCTGTTATTGCTTGTAAACCGGGGTTAAATCGTGAAGTCATTCCGACTTGAATGAACCCACACTTAATTTTTAATATATTACTTAAATTCTTTGAAGGCTGTTTTGGAAGCCGATGAGGTTTTTCAACTAAAACGGCAAGACCCATATTTAAAAGTATCTCACTTTGCTCTAGATGGAGGTGGCTTGGGCTAGTTATTATAGCAACGTCAGAATTTCTTGCAGCTTCTAATCTACTATCGCAAGTGCATCCATATTTATTGGATAGTGTTTCCGCTTTTTTTAGATCTGGGTCTATTACTTTATTTATTTTGTCTCCTACTGTATCGACTGCTAGTGCGTGTGTTCTACCCATCCATCCTGCACCAATAATAGAGACATTTAAGTTCATTTGTTTAAAAAACCTCCACTTGCAACGTATTTACCGAATTTTTACACATTTTTAATTTGAAAGTTTGAATATGGTTACCATTATCTCAACCCATTTTTTAAATTTCTCTACCCTACAAGCCCAACAAATGTCCCGAGTCATTTTTCAAAATTTGCTCAATTGTTGCTTTTTCAACTCTTGGGAAACCTTTGCTACCAATTTCAGTAAGTTTATATAAACCCTTTATAGTTTCCTTTGGGGTCCATAGGGGGAAATCTGATCCAAACAACAGTTTATCAATAACGCCCCATTCTTGGGCATTCAGCAAAGCAAGGTATCCGTCCATTGGTCTTGTCCAAAAACCTGAAATGTCACAGAACACATTACGATTTTTCCTAACTACTTGCACAGCGTCACGTTGCCATGGGTGCCCCATATGAGCAATTATTTGGATTAAACTGGGAAAGCGTCGTGCGACTTTATCAAGAATTAGTGGATTAGTGAATCCTAGATCGCCAGGGGTAGATAGAGTGGCTCCCATGTGCCAGAGTATAGGTAACTTTTTTGTCTCAGCAACTTCGTAAAGCGGATTGAATTTTTCGTCAGCAGGATCAAATGCCGCCATTACGGGGTATAGTTTTATTCCTTTAGCACCAAGCTCTATTCCCTCCTCCAGTTGATCCATTAAATCAGCATCATTTAAATCCAAAGCCATGAACACGGTAGTTGGAGTTTCCAGGAGTTTGCAAAAATCTACCACTGATTTTGTTGGTGTAAAAACACCTGCATGGGTTGCACGAATACCAAAAACCACCGCAGATTTTATATTTGCTTCCTTCATTGCAGTATCAAAAATTTCAGGTTTAGGCTCTGGCCAATCCAATCCATAGCCACGATTCCAGTTATTTTTATATTCGTCACCCCAGTCTGTTGGTCGTAACATATGAGTATGAATATCGATCAATTTATTAACCTCACATTTGAAAAACTCAGTATTAATCGGTCATAATAAATTAATAAAACAAGAGGTGAGGGTTCCTGTCAATTAAAAAAACTCAGAAATTGCTTGACCTAATCAGGAACTGCGATTTAGGCTATTTTCTTTAGTTGAGGTTAATTGCATATACTTTCAACCAACCAGCTGAAGGCTTTAAACAAGCTTCAGTATTAATTTTTTTAATTAGTTCTTCAGTATTTGATAAATAATTTATTCTTAGTTTAAAAATATTAGGAGGAAGTTAACTTATGTTTATTGATAAAATAAAATCGTTTCTATTGACTGGCACCGTAGCTGCAAGTTTAACAATTGCTCCCATCAGTGCAATTGCCGACACCCAAACCATTACTGTCGGATTGTCCGGTGACATTGACAATTTTGACCCAGCAACAAATCAACTAATTTCTTTTCAGGCTGCCTTCGCAACAACCATTTTTGATTCATTAGTTGGATACGACTCGCAGCTGAATATTGTTCCGAGGCTTGCAAAGTCATATAATATAAGCTCGGACGCTAGAATTTTTACGTTTGATCTCGTTGATGGAGCTTCTTTTCATGATGGCAGTCCTGTTAACGCAAATGCTGTTATTTCTTCATTGAAAAGATCAGCCGAACTTGGGGGTGTATTTGGTGGACCATTACAATCTGTTGAGAAATTTGAGGCCCCTGCAAATAATACGGTAAAATTGACCCTTAAATCATCCTACGCGCCGTTCTTAACTGCATTAACAAATGTTGCTATCATTGCACCTAGTAGTTTTGAGAATGCAGTCTCAGCTCCAGTGGGATCTGGACCATTTTTGTTTGAAAGCTGGACACCAAATGATAGCATTATTTTGAACAGGAACGATAAATACTGGGGAGAAAAGCCGGCTTTTAGTAGATTGATTTTTAAGCCTATACCGGACCCTCAAGTTGCTATGACTAATCTGTATGCTGGTGCAATTGATATTGTGGCTGAGCCCTCCACGGCTGTGATTGCCCAGGTGGATACAAGTAAAGCACAAGTTATTCGACCGAGCGGATCTAATTCTATAGTGTATATAGAAATGATGGGTACAAAAGGAACCTTGGCAAACGTGCACTTACGGCGGGCCTTAGCTCATGGATTTGATAGGGAAACAATAAAAAGTGTGGCTTATGGTGGTCAGGGGCAATCTGAAGCAAGCCCTCTTCCTACAAGTTCATTTGTCTACACTGAACTTGGAGGCTATCCTTACAACCTTGAGAAAGCACGAGAAGAATTTGAGTTATCGGGTGCACCAGAGGGAATTGAGATTGGTCTTGAAGTGCTAGCGGGCTTCCCAGAGGCAGAACAAATGGGGCGTGTCTGGCAGGCCTCTTTGTCAAAAATTGGAATTAAGCTTAACGTTGTAGTTTCTGAACTTTCAGTTTGGTTAGATAGATATGTGAGCCGTAATTATGACATGACATGGAACTTCTTCGGAGTATCGCCGGATCCCCATTCATTCTTTGATGTTATTCTGCGCCCTCACTTGTCAGGTGAATATCAAAACCAAAAAGTGATAGATCTTGTAAAGGAAGGAATAGAAAATTCTGATAATATGAAACGAAAACAAATTTATGCAGAGTTACAAGAAATAATGGTAAAAGATTTACCTGTAATGGCAGTGCAATCAAGGCCAATTGCCTCAATTGCAAATAAATCGATCAATGGGTTAGAATTAAACCCATTAGGATGGCCACTCTACGCACAGTCATCAAAATCGAATTAAAGGTGTTTTTTCAAAACAGTTGTTATGGGAAAGCTCGCGCCATATTTTCGTTTTTTGGTAATTCTTTGGGTTGTGGTAACGGTTGTTTTTGTTTCGCTTAGGCTAACACCAGGGGACCCAGCATTATTACTACTGGGTCCCACTGCAGGACGACAAGATACTTCTGAGCGTTTAGCTGACATAAGAGAGCGCTATGGGTTGGATCGTCCTATCATCATCCAGTATGGGATTTACTTGTCTGATATTGTGACCGCTGATCTTGGAAAATCTAATCGATCAGAAAGACCTGTCTCTGAACTTGTTAAGACAGCGGCACCTGTGACAATAAGTTTAATATGTCTATCAATGCTACTCGCTATTCCTATCTCAATATATCTAGGATTAACGGCGGCTCAAAAACGAGAGCGTCCATATGACCGATCAGTCAGAACCTTAGCAACACTAGCTATGGCAACACCGTCATTTTGGGTAGGTCTTTTACTCGTGAATTTTTTTTCTATTCGTTTGGGGTTGTTACCGCCTAGTGGATATATCAAGCTTTTTGTTGATCCGATTGGGTATTTTTCTCATATGATGTTACCTGTTGTGACTCTCGCACTTTACTTGATTGGAACACTTACACGATTTGTATATACAGAGACTGCCGACACTTTGGAGCAAGATTACATAAGGGTCTCACGTGCCATGGGTATAAGTTCCAAAAGAATATTATTTCAATTTGTTGCAAGGAACTCCCTGACGCCAATGATAATAATTGTTGGTGTCGAAGTAGGAACGCTTATTGGTGGGGCCGTCATCGTTGAAGAAGTTTTTGGTCTGCCAGGGCTTGGCCGTCTTTTGTTAAATGCTGTTTTAGGCCGTGACTATCCAGTTGTTCAAGGTACCGTTCTTTCAATAACAGTGGTAGTGATTCTCTTAAATATTTTGGCAGAATTTGTTTACAAACTTCTTAATCCGCGATCTAAGCTATGACTATAAAATTAATGAAATTACCTATTATTATCTTTTCAACTCTTGGTTTGTTGACATTGATTTCAGCAATTTTCCCTCAATTTTTAACACCATACCATCCAGATGAAATAGATGTTACGGCTTTACTGCAGAAACCAAGTTGGTCACATCCCTTTGGATGTGATGAGTTAGGCACTGATGTTTTGGCTCGTATAATTTATGGTACTCGTTTAGAGCTTATGGTCTGTTTAGGAAGCGTTGCTTTGGCAAGCATCTTTGGTATTCCCTGTGGTCTTGTGGCGGGATATTTTGGTGGAAAAATTGATTGGATTCTTACTGTTATTGCTGACTCTATTCTAAGCTTTCCAATTATTCTGTTTGCAGTTTTAATCGTAGCAAGCTTAGGTGCATCGGTCTTAACTTTAGTTGGGGTTCTAGCCTTTGCTTTTATACCGAGAATTTTCAGATTAATCCGCGGCCAGACTCAAATTATTTCATCTTTAGGTTATGTTCGATCGGCTGAGGCAATGGGTGTGAAAACAGTGAAAATTTTATTTATGCATATATTACCAAATACGATTGGTCCATTAATGGTAATTGTTCCCCAGTTGATGGCTATAGCAGTTTTAATTGAGGCAGGACTAAGTTTTATCGGATTAGGAATCCAGCCCCCCCAGATTTCTTGGGGCTCCTTATTACTAGTGTCAAAAAATTATTACGTTGCTGCACCATGGTATCCCCTCGCTGTTGGTGGAGTGACTACTTTAGCTGCAGCTGTTCTTGTTTTTGCTGGGGATTTGGCAGGTGCAGCAGTAAACCCATTGAGAAGGTTAAAATGAGTGAGATTATACTAGATATCAAAAAGATTAGTGTAAACTTCAATAAAATGTTTTTTGGACGCTCACAGACAATTAAAGCGATAGATAATGTTAGTTTACAAATTTTCAATTCAGAGACTTTTGGAATTGTTGGTGAGTCTGGTTCCGGTAAGTCGACGTTGGGAAATGCAATGATTGGACTGCAAACAATCACCAGTGGTGAGATTTTTTACAAAGAAATTGCATTGCCATTGAGTGGAACAAAAGATTGGGTGAGGTTACGTCGCCAACTTCAAATAATTTTCCAAGATCCTTTTACAAGCCTGAATCCAAGACGAACGATTGGTCAATCATTAGCAGAACCAATTATCACTCATAACCTGTGTTCTAAAAATGATGTTACTTCAAAAGTGCTTTCATTACTCGACCAAGTCGGGTTAAATTCCAATATGGCGGAGCGGTATCCAAATGCTTTTTCAGGTGGACAACTCCAACGCATTTGTATTGCTCGTGCTCTAGCAGCTCAACCTCAATTAATAATTTGTGATGAAATAACTTCTGCATTAGATGTGTCGACTCAAGCACAAATAATTTCGTTGTTAAAAGACTTGAAACTCAAACAAGACCTTTCATTGGTTTTTATCTCTCATGATCTTGGGTTGGTAAGAAATATTGCCGATCGGATTTTAGTTATGTACTTGGGACGAATAGTTGAGATTGGTTCCTCTGACATAATTTTTTCCAATCCCAAGCATCCATATACGCAAGCCTTGATAAATGCTGCGCCAATACCAGAACCTAGTCGAGAGGCCGCCCGAATTAAAACTCCACTATTTGGTGAAATTCCCGATCCGCAGAACCCTCCATCCGGATGTTTCTTTCGAACTCGTTGTAATCAAGTTCATGATCGTTGCCTAGTCGAAACTCCAGAACTTAAACAAGTAAAACAGGGCCAGTTTGTATCCTGCCATAATACTGAAGCTCATTAATTTAAGGAGTTCGTTATAACAAATATTATTTCTATAAAAAATCTTTCAATAACTTTTAAGTCTAAAAACACTAATGTAAACGCAGTTGTTCATGCTTCGTTAAATGTAAAGGCTGGACAAAGAAATGGACTGATCGGTGAGTCGGGATCGGGCAAATCTGTAATGGCTCGCTCAATCTTAAAATTAGATGACCAAAGGACAACAATTTACGGTACAAATAGTTGCATTGAAATCAATGGAAAAGATATTTTAAAATTATCCGAAAAAAGTGTCCATAAATTTCGTGGTGAAATAGTTTCTATGGTGTTTCAAAATCCGATGCACTCGCTAAACCCAAGTTTTACTATTGGAGCTCAGCTAAGGCGTGTTTTAATGGCCCATCGTAACTATAGCAGATTAGACTCAAAAATAAAAATCTTATCAGCTCTTAAAAGCGTTGATCTACCCGGTGTGGAAGAGCTAATTCAAAGGTATCCTCACGAATTATCGGGTGGCCAATGTCAAAGAGTAATGGTTGCAATGGCCATCCTCTGTGAACCGAAACTTATTATTGCGGATGAACCGACTTCGGCGCTTGATGTAACCGCCCAGGACAAAGTATTGCAAATTTTAAAAAAATTAAGCGTTGAAAATAAAATTGCAGTTTTAATGATAACCCATGATATGGGGGTTGTTGCTCAATTCTGTGAAATTGTAAGCGTAATGTATGGTGGTCGGATTGTTGAAACGGCTGATGTTAAAACTCTTTTTACGAAACCTGCACATCCCTACACTGCAGCTTTGTTAGCGGCTACTCCAGATCCTTCAAAACCTAAAAAAGTGTTCAATTCGATCCCGGGATTGCAAGAGTCTCGAACGGGTGAAATATCATCTGCATGTGCTTTCATAAAGCGATGTAAATTTGCACAACCGATTTGCTATCACGCACCAGAATTTAGAATGCTAGATGACGGACAAAGCGTTGCGTGTCATTTTGCAGGTGAATTAACATTGAGTGAATGAATTGGGATAGTACTTTCATATTTGCAACAGAAGTTTGACGGTTTATTTATGATTATTATTCAACTACGTTCTAGCTTTCCTAACTCAAAGGGTTTTTGAGAAATTTAAATTTAAGAATTTTAAAATTGGTCAACAAAGATATTTAAGTGTAATATTAGACTGAGGTATTTTTGGTAAACTAGAGGTCTTCATGTCAGGGATTGAAACTTTGCACGAAAAAAAAACGAAATATTTTGATATAATTATAATTGGTGGCGAAGTAGTGGATGGCTCTTTAGCACCTCGTAAAAAATTAGATATAGGTATTTGTGGAGATAAAATTGCAGAGATTGCTGAACCGGGAGCTTTAAATGACTCAAATGCCAAAACCATAAATGCAACAGGAAAGATTATTTCGCCTGGTTTTATAGACTCTCACACCCACGATGATAATGCCTTGCTAAAAGCCCCCGAAATGATACCAAAAATTAGTCAGGGAGTGACCACAGTGATTTCTGGTAATTGTGGAATAAGCCTCGCCCCTCTAATTCCTAAAGGAAATTTACCACCTCCACTTAATATATTGGGACCTAAATCCGATTTCACCTTTGAGTCTCTTTCTCAATATATTTTGGCCTTTGAGCATGCAAAGCCAACAATTAATACTGCGATGCTAGTCGGTCATAATACCTTAAGAATTGCTGCTGTTAAAGATTTAACACGGCCGGCAAATAAGACTGAACTGAAACTTATGCAAGAATTACTAGAAATTGGCATGAAGGAGGGGGCTATTGGTTTTAGTACGGGAACTTATTACAGGCCGAGTCGCGCAGCCGATGAGAGTGAAATTATAGCTCTGGCAGAGGTAATATCTCCGTATAAAGGAATTTATGCAACTCATATGCGGGACGAACAAACTAAAATTTTTAAATCTATGGATGAGACTTTTGAGACAGCAAAGACTGCGCAAGTGCGGGTTCTAATTTCTCATCACAAATGTGCAAGCCCGGATGTCTGGGGTCGAAGTGCGGAAACCTTAGCTTTGATTCATGGTGCACAAAAGTCTCAAGAGGTAGCAACCGATGTTTATCCCTATAATGCTGGTTCTACGATTTTGGAACCGGAGTATGTTGATGAACGAATTCGAATTTTTATCAGTTGGTCTGAGCCACACCCTGAGATGATTGGTCGTGATTTAAGCGATATTGCTGACGACTGGGGGGTATCTCAAAAAGAAGCAGTCGAAAGGCTAAAGCCTGGCGGTGGTGTCTACTTTAGCATGGATGAGGAAGATGTCCGTAGAATTCTGTCAGACCCAACTTCTATGATTGGGTCAGACGGATTACCTAATGATATTAATCCTCACCCAAGATTATGGGGGACTTTTCCAAGAGTTTTAGGTCATTACTGTAGAGAAGAGGGTCTTTTTAGTTTGGAAACTGCCATTCATAAGATGACTGGTCTCACAGCGGCTTATTTTCGAATATCTGATCGCGGTTTTATCCGAAAAGGTAATTTTGCTGATTTGGTGATTTTTGATGAAAAAAAAATTCTAGATCTTGCAACCTACAGTAATCCCAAAAAAATAGCTTGTGGAATTGACGCAGTATTTGTCAACGGAAGTTTGTCGTGGCTTGATGGTGCTTTAACTGGAGCGAGGAAGGGACGTTTTCTAAAACACTCTCATAGATGATAAAGTTACGGTTCTACGTGCTCCAGGAAACTTGTATGACAATGGGTTTATGAATTTTGATAAGGATTATTTATTACTTTATATTGTAAAATTATTCTTTTTTTGCTATCGATACTAGTGCATTTGAACCGAAAAATTAACTTGGGTTTTAAGTTGGTATAAAGAAGTTATTAATCGTAGAGTTTGTTTTGAATTGGTGATTTTATTGGCTTAAAAGGTATGATCCGAACTGCGGAATATGTTGCTGGGCAAGACAATTTAAAATCATCAAATTACTTGCAATCTTTGAAAAAAGTATCCTAAGATATATAGGATCGAGGTTCATCTATAAAATTTAATGAAGTAATTTAAATCACCCAGTGCGTCTTAACCAATTTGCTAGCATAAATGTGGTGATTTTCTAATAAAGAGGGAAATTGGAGATAAAAGTGTATAAGTCTGCTTCTGGGTATCATGGTGTTTATCCCATGATATATGCTTATTTTGATAAAAATGGGGAAATATTTGATGAGCCGATAAGAGCTTCTGTGAATTGTATGATTAATCATAATATTCAGGGTCTAGCCGTTTTAGGATTAGCCTCTGAAGTAAATAAACTATCGTACAAAAATAAATTGAAGTTGCTGGAATGTGTTTGTGATACTAACCAGAAGCGCGTTCCAGTAAGTGTAACTATTAGCGAAAATAGTGTGTCTGGACAAATTAATTTTATCAAAACAGCGAAAGATTTTGGAGCTGATTGGTTTATTCTTCAACCGCCCCCGGTTCCTGATGCATCAGAGGAGCAATTAGTCGACTTTTTTAGTGCGGTTATAGATAAAGTCGATTCACCCGTCGGTATTCAAAATGCACCGCAATATCTAGGGTTTGGTTTATCAAACGCTAGTATTAAAAAGCTTTCAAAAAGGCATACTAACTTTAAATTAATTAAAACTGAATTTGGTAGTTGTGACGTAAAAAAACTATTTGATGAAACGGAAGGCGAAATCGATATTTTTAATGGTGTAGGTGGTTGTGAGCTTCCAGATGTCTTACGGGCTGGGGCTGCTGGGGTAATTCCAGGGGGCGAAAGTTTTGACTTACTTTTACAAGCGTATAACAATATGAGGATAAATGAGGAGCAAGAAGCGGAGAGACTGTATCGAGAAATATTACCATTAATGTTATTTCTTGAGGACAGTATAGACCATCTCATAAGTTATGGTAAAATAGCACTTGCGAGACGATTAAAAGTATCAGAGGGATACCCAGCCTTGCCATCTACGATTTGCACGGATTTTGGTCTGCAAGTTGTTCAAAGACTAATAGATAAGTTACCAAAGCTTTAAAGCATTGTCCACAAATTGAACGGGGCGTAAAAGCATTAATGAAAGAACATGGTCCTGATATTCCTCTTTAGTCGCTCAAAGCCATGAAGCATACCTATGATAATTACCATACTGAAAACGATGCAGCTTTGGATTTTATGGGTAATCTCCAAAACGAAAACATTGAGAAAAATAGGATTTAAATGCTTCAAAACACGACATTTTGCTGGTTTCAAACAGACAATAATGCCAATATTGGACCCTTAAAACCACTATTATCTTTTCAAAATCAAGTCTTTACACGGTATCTACTCTAGCACTTCGGAGATTGAGAGCCAAGAGCAACCGTGGACGATGAAACGCGATGGCAAGAATGGTTTACCAATAATCATATTACTCCTCCTCTTTGGCGTGAAAATCTGATTCCGCAAGAGCCACACTTTCATATTAGTTCGACCATCAACGGCCTTGGCGTTGCCTTGCTTCCCCATAGCATGATAAAGACTGATCTCGAAACTGGAGTGCTGGTAAATGTGTTTGACCGTACTTACACCACTTCTTTCGCATACTATCTTGGAATACCAAATAGAATTCCCTTATCAGATTCCGCGATAATATTTAAAAATTGGTTACTGTCTCAATGTCCAGATTAGATATTCTGTTTCTCCACCAATATATTTTCTAATTTATGAAAGGACGAACTGTGTCGATGCGTTTTGATTGACCTGATAGTCTAAGTTTGTGCTGCTG
>Ga0209632_10003602_pt1 | contig 14100 bp, 8 predicted proteins | sample COG_10_FD_184754 | JGI IMG/M metagenome (GOLD analysis project Ga0209632, IMG submission 184754) | Pelagic Microbial community sample from North Sea - COGITO 998_met_10 (SPAdes) (version 2) | ecosystem: Environmental > Aquatic > Marine > Neritic zone/Coastal water | place: Helgoland, sampling... | reverse complement strand
AAGCATCCCCTTTTCACTTTACCATCATATTCATCGCAAATATCACGCAATGTATAAAATCGCGAAGATTCCAAGTCCCTAAAATCATCATCTATTTTATCGTTTTGTGCATCAATTTCTCTTTTTAATTCTTGGGTTTCTTTGTTCATAATTTCACGAATCAATCGTTTGTCCATATCTTTGACTTCTTTTTCGTCTTCCATCATAGGTACATCTATATGTTCGATTTGTGGTTGTGCAAATTGACGAGCATCTTTTTCACGATTTAAATAACTTATGTGTCCTGCTATAGCATTTAAATACTTATTTTCACCACTTTCAGTAAAAGCACCTTCTTTATTCAAGTATTTTTCTGAAAAAAGAGGAAATTGGTCCTCCATTTGATGCGTAGTTGTTTTACATAAATTTACTAATTTAACCAACTCCATAGGATTTTCAGTAATAGGTGTAGCAGTCATTAATAATAAACGCACCGAGTTACGTCCAGATATAGCATAAGAATCCATTAATGATTTATGTAATGCCTTCATATCAGGACGTTCTACTGATGATAAATCTCCACCACCATATAATTTGTGGGCTTCATCAATAATTAGCAATGTTTTTCGCAATGGGTCAGATTCACCATTTATATCTACCAATCTTTGATAATAACTGTTTCCCTTGGAGACTAAATTACTAAACTGTTTATACGAAATAGGTCGGATTTTCCAAGCATCCGATAATAACTTCATTCGTTTATCGTGTTCACGGGGTATAGTCACCCCATCTGCGACCATCTTGCGGATTTCTTCATTACAAATCAAATCAAACATATTCTTCCAAATATCGTTTTTCAATGTAGTTCGCGTTACCCACAAAATAGTATATCCTTGACTTGCGAATGAAGAAGTGGCTGCAGCAATAGCCGAACATGTTTTACCAGTACCTGTACTGTGCCACAATAACATACCATTAACCGGCGCTTGAGGTGTAAAATATTTCTGTACAAAACGTTGTGTAGGTGTATATGTAATTACCTTAGACCCTCCTTTTTTCTTAGCCACAGCACTTTCGTCACACATATTCTCCATTTTCACCTTGTCCCATTTTGTATCTTTAAAATAAGCATTGATAAATTTCCTCATTTCACTATGACCCATTGGTTTGCTTTGAAAACCAGATACTTGTTGACCAGAAGGCAATGAAACCAAATCTTGTACTGTTGGGTCAGCAATAATTGGCGCACCTTCTACAACAAGGTTATTCGGAGGACGTTTTTTAGGTCCACCACCTTTTTGCACAGAAAATTCATGCACATTTTTATTCAAATCATAATCGACAGCACCAAAAATAGATACTTCTTCCAATTGTTTTGCGAAATTCACTAATTTCATATCCATATTTAATGAATTCAAATAAAAATCAAAAGCCGTTGTAGAATTCAAAAATTGACTTCTTATTGATTGAGGAATCGAAATATCATAAATGAAAACATGAAGCGGCCAACCACGTGTTGGATGAAATGATAAACCTTGTTGACCACATGTACGCGTACCTCGCCCAATTACTTGTTTCAAATCCGCTCCATTCACTGGCGGTTCAAAAATATGCACATATTTAATGTCGAACAAATCAATACCCTCCTTAAATCCACTATCCATAATAATAAAACGAATTTCCTCACCATGTACATTCTTTGGTCGCGCATTAAAATTACTCAACATTTCCTTTTTAGTCATCACACTAATTGGTTGGTCAAACACATCAACCGAAGATAGCAGATAAAAATTCTCATTTTCAGTTTTCTTCAAAGCATTCTTCGAGAGCAATTCTAATTTCTGATAACGTTTAACCTTTGTAGACCCATCTCCTCCTTTTTGTTCTTCCAAATCTAATTTAGCAGAAATTTTGGTTTTTTCGATTTCTTCATCTGAATCAGAATCTTCATTTTCAATGATTTTCTCCATTTCCGGAAAAGATTTAGGAATATTTATTTCTGCTATATCTAATGGACGGGGAGTGTCCTTTCTTGTCTTTTCTTGTTTTTTCTCTGACGACTTATCAGGCGATTTTTCTCCTTTTCTTTTTGCTTCATAACCAAGAGTATAATCATTGGCTACGAAAGCAGAAGCAATCATTCTTGCTCCATTAGCAGACGATTTTACGTCACAAAAAATAAAATGTTTGTACAATGTACCATCACGTTTCATATCGGCCCTATCAAGGTCTTTAATTTTTTTCAATAATGCATCTAATTTTGGTGAACGACTTTTTATGTCTTTTAGTAATAATTTGGGATTAAATGTATCTGAATCCAATTTGTATTGATTATCTGATTTTGTCCAATTTGATTTCTTGCGAATACATTCCGAATCATATTTTATTTGTTTTTTAATAGATAAAACATCTTCTAAATTTTTCGATTCATATGAAGATTGAGACACTGGGGATATATTGGATTGACTCATTATATATTGCATGGAGATATTTAGTATAAGTTGTGTAAAAATAAAAGTATGATAATATAATATATAATGACTTGTCCATCTAAAATAAGTAATCAAACTGATACTTCTAATTTGGGAGGACCTTTTCAAGGTTTTTCCGCTACACAAACTGTATTAAATTACAAGGACGGTGAACAAACCGCCATTCGTTCTGTTTTAAGAAATGGTTGGAATACTGCGTTGGCTAATAGTAGCTACAAAGGAAATAACCGCGTGATTACCCCTTTTCGCGCAGTCAACAATTCGGGTGATTATTTAGCCCGTGAGAACTACAAATGTGGTGGACCCACAGGTATGAGCAAATCATCTATTGGTTGGGCTGGAAGCAAGATCTATTTAGGTTCTAAGGTGGATAATTGTGATAATACTGGTGTACCAGGTGCTTCTGGAAACGTCAAATACGTTTATGATTCTTCCGATTATATTACATTTAGAAAGCAACAAGCCATTAACCACAATTATAATGACTTGAAAAATGGTGGTGACGATAGCAATGGTTCTTATGTCTATTTAATGTCGGTTCGTAGATAAACATTTATTTCCTAATATAGTTTATATATGTACGCCTATTTAGCAGAGTTCTTAGCTACTTTATTTTTTTCATTCATAGTCATTGCTACTGGTAATCCACTAGCTATTGGTGCCTCTTTAGCCCTTGTTTTGCTATTAAGCTACCGTTTTAGTTCCACTACAGCCAATCCAGCTATTACAATTGCTTTAGCTGCCGCCGGTAAAATCCCACCTAGTGAAATTGTTCCTCTTTGTGTTGTTCAGATTTTAGCAGCTTTAGTAGCTTTGGAAATTTATAAACGCGTTAACTTTTAAACCAATAACGAATTAAAATCCATAACGTTTTCTTTGAAATAATAAATTCAAATGTTATTATTTCAAATATATATATTTGTTATATGAGTACTACAATTAGATTAAAATCAAATAAAAACGGTACTTTCTATTACAGCGATTTTGCTTCGTCTCATTCTGATTCTTCGGTCTTTATGAGCGAAAATTTACCCAATTGGCTCCACGTTGATCCATTAGATAATACATTAAAAGGTATTCCAAAAGATTTAGGTGAACATCAGTTTACCATTCATAAAAAAACGCTCGATAATTTCAAATTAGAGAGTACAATTCCAGGCGAAGTTTCTGGTGACGATTTCGGAACAGCAGTATCAATGAACAAAGATGGTAGTATTATGGCTGTAGGTGGGTCCGGTCGCGATATTGGACCATGGGAAGGGTATGTTCGTGTTTTTCAATATATTGAAATCGAACAATCCGTTTGGGATAGTAGCAATACAAGTAGCTCAAGAAGCATTGATGGAGTACCTATTTTACTAAGTGATGGAGATTCTTCACCTATTCTTGGGAAAAAATATTGGATGCAAATGGGAAAAGATATTGATGCTAGTTCACCAGGTGATAATTTCGGATATATTTTCAAATTAAGCGATGATGGTTATACTGTTGTATTATCGTCATACAGTAATGGAGGGAATAACCAAGGAACAGGTAGTGTTGTTGTTTATCAATATGATGGTGAACAATGGGTTCAAATGGGTAGCAGCATTGAGGCTATGGCTGCTGATTATGAGGCTGGTGTTTCTTTAGCAACAAATGCGCATGGTAATATTGTATGTATTGGTTCTTACGACAGCAATGAAGAAGATTCCTTTTCTGGCCATGTTCGCATTTTTAAGTATAGTCATGGTGATTGGTCTCAAATGGGTAATAATCTTGCATGTGAAGAAAAAGGTCATGAATCTGGCTATTCCATTACAATGAATAATGAAGGAACGCGAGTAGCAATCGCCACTTATAAAAATAATAATGAAGATGGAAGTATTTATGTATATAATTGGGATGGTAAACAATGGTCACTATTAGGAGGAAATCTTTATTTAGATAAATCTTGGAATTATACGATTTATTCGATTGCTATGAATCATGATGGTTCAATATTGGCCATTGGGGCTTATGGTGAAGACGGTATATGGAATGGATATGTTCGTATATATCAATATAGGACTGTAACTGCTGAAGAGTGGGACGCTAAATGGATTCATAAAGTTCCAGATATTATTACTAATGGTGATTTACAACACGATAAAGAATCACAATATTGGATTCAAATAGGAAATGATATTGTTTGTGAAAGTTTGGATGATGATTTTGAATATTCTGTAACAATGAATGATGATGGTTCAAGGTTAGCGACTGCTATATATACTAGCAGAAATCGTGTAAGTGATGGTAAAATTAAAATATATAAATTTGTTCACAATCAATGGATACAAATGGGAAAAACTATCAAAATAGATGCTGTTTATGATAATTTTGATAAAACTGTTTTTATGAATTCCGATGGGACAAAAATCATGTTTGGGACCTTTGATGATGATAATACAGGTAGTATTTCTGTGTTTTCTTTGATTGATGATAGTGACCCACATGAATACAATATTATACTGGAAGTAGAAGAGGAAGAAGATTTAGAAGAAATTTCTAGATTAGAATTAGACGAATTGAAAGAATTAGAAATTACCGAGGAGGAGGAAAATTCATCTGATACAGAAAGTATGGAAGAACAACTTCTAGAATTCGAATCTGATTCCGACGAAAGTAAATCAGATATTGAGGTAATTGATACTGTTATTTTTCATGAAAATGACTTAAGCATCGATAATGAAAGTGAATTGGAAGAAGTTAATATTGATAAACCAATAATAGAACATGATGATTCATTGATTAATATAGAAAAAGTAACTAGTAATTCTATTATTGATGAATTAGAAACATTTGTCGAAATAAAAGACCAAGAAGAGGCTGATGCAGAATATGATGAAGCTGAACGTAAAGAATCAGAAGCACAAATAGAACGTAAAGAAGAAGCAGCTAAAGAGTTGGCTGCTAAAGAGTTGGCTGCTAAACAACAAGCAGCAAAAGTGTTGGTTGCTAAAGAGTTGGCTGCTAAACAACAAGCAGCAAAAGAGTTGGCTGCTAAACAACAAGCAGCAAAAGTGTTGGTTGCTAAACAACAAGCAGCAAAAGTGTTGGTTGCTAAAGAGTTGGCTGCTAAACAGCAAGCAGCAAAAGTGTTGGTTGCTAAAGAGTTGGCTGCTAAACAAGAAGTTGAGAAAAAGAAAGCCATGGAAGCATTAAGAAAAGCAGAATTGCAACAAAGGTTACAGGTACAAAAAAGACCAATGCGTAGAGGTCAAGGTTTTGGTATGACTATGAAGTATACAAAGGACAATAAAGAATTACATGAAAAAGAACTTCATACAAGGAATATGCTTCATAAATAAATAATTTTAACTGGTATAAATTATTTATTTTTTCTTTGATGAAAATAATTTTATTTTCCCATTAAAATCAAAAAAACGATACATAAAACGGTATATCATATAAAAGAAAATGAACAATAAACTAATTATATAAAAAAAAGCAGTAAAATCAAACCAAGAAGGAGATTGAATGGTTTGAAATCCTTCAATAGCATTACAGTGACCATATGTAAAAACATCACTATAACGAGTGATTTCAAGAGCTATAGCCGCCCGATATCTATCTATGATTCCAATATAATATTCATAATCAGAAGAAGCAACTTCTTTTCGAACCGTTCGCCAGCCTCCTCCCATACCTAAAAATCCTCCTTTTCTTTCTCTCTTTTTTATACAAACAGTAGGTAAAGGTAAACCACTTAACGATAATTCATTTTTATTATCTTTATTATTATCTATATCTAGCATAGTTTGTTCAATAAAATTTGAAAATGATAATTTTCTATTGTTTATAGAGTCACATAAATCAGTACGTTTTGCATCAATACTATCGAACTCTTCATCACTTACATCATCAAAAATAGCTTTCACACATTTCGATGGTATGCGAATTTCACTATTGTCGTCACAAATATATTGTGTATTTATTAATTTTTTAAATAATTCCAAGGTATTCATTACTTTTGTATCATCTAATTCTAAAAATCGATTTGTTGCTCGTAATAATGTTCTATTACTAGTACTTTTATTCATAGAACTAGCAGCTGATTTGGCGCTTTCTTTCGCACTTTCATTTGCTTCAGCTATAGTATTTTGAATCTCCCCAGCATCAGCCATTTTTCCATCTCTTTGTTCGTTTACTTCAGCTATTGCGGCTTCCATTTCTGCTTCCGCTTCCTGTTGTGTTTCTACTGTTGCCTGACCCATAGCGTTGGCGTTATCAAGTTGAGTTTGTATCATATCATCCATACCTCTAACACTTCTAATATTTGTATCTATTACGATATTCTGGAAACCTTCAACCCCTTCTGTATTTCCCGCGCAATCGTTAAGATTATCATTTAAAGCAGCTGGGTCGATTTTGTCTGTTTCAAGAACATAACCACATCTACTTCTACTTCCATCTGCATCTGTTTTTACTGATACTTGTTTACAATAAGGTAACATTGGAATGAGATTACCATCTTCGTCTCTAGTTTTTTTGTAATAAGGCGTAGGTTTACCATCAGTATTATCCGAAAACATACCATCTGAATTAACAAGTTTTAATGATGCTAACAAAGAATACATAAGACCTTTTCTACCCTCTTCTGTAGTAGCCATGGCTGATTCATTAATATTATCAACTAATACAGAACGTGTGTGTGTTTTATTTTCACTGTCTAAACATTCTGTTTTTGTGTTAATAAAATATCTATTTCCAACCAATTCAGGATTATTTATATAAACATCACAATTTTCATTTTGTATCATGAGTGCATTTGCATATTGGTCAATTAAATCTTGTGAAGGTTTTTCCATTTCTTGTGGTGACTTATATAATTCGGCATAATTTATAAATTTTGAGTCATAATCATTATATACATTATAATCACTATCAGACATATATATATTGTAAATAAAAAATTAGTAATAGAATACATTAAAAAATAAATTGTGTTTTGTTTAATTATTAAAAATGTTTAGCGTATATATAAATGAACCTTTTTGATAAACCTTTAACATTTTTATCCGATTTATTTAGTAATGAAAAAAAAAATAAGGATGTCGGAATGTTAGAATGTATATTAAATTCTATTGAAATAAAGAATGAATATTTAAATGAATTTAATTGGAAAAAATATCTTGAAGCATATCCAGATATTATATTAGAAGAATCGAATGAAATGAATGCTTATAAACATTGGATTGAAGCAGGCAAATTCGAGAACAGATGTGCAGTGAAAATTGAATCAGATGAAGCATATGACCGATTTGAATATGAATCTTATTTAAAAGTGAATCCGGATTTAGCAAGTGTTTTAAATGGTGAATTTGAACTCTATCATCATTGGTCCAATCATGGAAGATATGAAAATAGACTTGTTACATCAGTTGAATCAATTGATGCAAAATCAAATACAATTGAGACTATTACTATCGTATCGAATGTTGATTTTTTTGTAAGCCCTAAACACAATAATGAATGGTTAATGATTATGGAAGATTTATTAAATGAATTTGATTGGAAATTTTATTTACGTTTTTATTATGATGAACTAGCAACAGTAGGTATAACAACATATAGTCAAAGTTTTATTCATTGGTGCAATCATGGAAAAGATGAAGGAAGGATTTGTTTTAAATCTGTGGATAGTTTTGATGAAATGTATCAAAACCATGAATTATCAAATTTTGAATGCAATAATTTCCCCATTTACGTTATTAATTTGAAAGAACGTATTGATAAAAAATTAGAAATTATGCATCAATTCAATACATTAAATATTAAGAATTATGATTTTTTTACAGCTTTAGATAAAGATGACGAAATTGTACAATTAAAATATAAAGAATATACCGAAAATTATGAAAAAAGAGCCATCCGTACTACTGTTTATAGAAGCAAATGGGAATGTAAAGTAATTAAATCAATTGGTGCTATGGGATTGATTTGTAGTACCATCGAATTATTTAAACAATTGGAAGAAAAAGGGATTAATAATGTAATTATTATGGAAGATGATGCACAATTACATAAATCATGGCATTATATGTTGAAACCATTAAAAACAACATTGAATGATAAAGAATTAATTTATATTGGTTATAACAATCATAAATCGGAAGTAAATAAATTATTGGTTCATTGCAATAGTGATATTATTAAAAAAATACCTCATGACCGAACTATGTTTGCATTTTATGGAACATTCGGATATATTTGTAATTCACAATTTAGAAAAAAAATTATTCAATTAGGTGTTGATTGGTTCATTTATAACAATTGTACTATCGATTATGGCTATAATATATTAAATTGGGAGAAGCATCTTCAATCATTTGTGGTGACCGGTGAAGCACTTGTATATCCAGATGTATATGACCCTGATTGTATCAATAATAAAAGAGAGAATAAGGAAAACTTTTATGTAGAAAGATGTATTAATATTCATAATTATGTACCACGTATCAAAAAAAATATTCAATTTGTTTTTATTATTCCAAGTTACAACAATGAAAAATGGATTGAGAAAAACGTGTTGTCGGTTTTAAATCAGACATATGAAAATTGGAAAATGATTTATATTAACGACAATTCAACAGATAAAACAGGTGAGAAATTCTTGGAACTCACCAAAGATTATGATTCAAAAATTGTATATTTTGAAAATAGCATGCAATATGGACAAGCATTTAATCGCTATCGTGCATACAATATGTGTGAAGATGAAGATGTATGTATATTATTAGATGGTGATGATTGGTTATATCACAAAAATGTATTAATGTATTTGTGTTTTTTTATGAATATACACGACGTAGATGTTACATATGGACAATTTAATTGGTTTTTAGAAAATAAAATACAAAAATATAATTTTCCTCGCGATTACGACAATCATGTAAAAGATAGAAAAATTTATAGAAAAGATACATGGAGATGTATGCATTTAAGGACAATGAAGGCCAAATATTTAAAAATGATAAATGCATTAGATTTTATTGATGAAAATGGAGATTTTATTACATCTTCTACTGATATGATAGAAAGTTTTGCTACATTGGAGTTATGTGAAGGAAGACACAAACGTGTAGATGAATTGTTAATGATTTATAATAGAGATAATTCGCATATTTATCCTACTTCTTATTACAATTCAGATAATCAAGAAGAAAAGAACAAAGTGCAAAATATTATTAGAAATAGAAAAATATATAGCAACAATCGAAATGAAGGTGTTATTTTAATAGATATTGAAGAGGAAAATTACAAATCTCATATTGATACCTATAGGGAAGATTACAAAAGTACTATGGATTTATTTCTTGTAAAAGGGAGTGAATTGCATTTTTATGTAAACAAATTAAATGTATACAATGATATTCAATATTTATCCGAATAAACGTTTTATGAAAAATTTGCTATAAAATTTTTCATAACATATACTATATGTACAAAGAAACACTACAATATATTATAGATTTTTTAACAAAAAAAAATATATCAAATATGGTCGTACATGGTCTACGTACTTCACATCATAGCCATAAATATATACATGGAGCCATATACAAAATATTTCTATATATCGCAGGTAAAATGCCTTATGAAGTAAATGTATTATGGTGTGACGATGACGCAAGTGAAATATATAATGATTATTCGAATTACTTTATATTTTCTAGTCCTCATTACAATACAGACAAATATTTACCCATTTTAGACAATGCTTATTATATATTACATTATAGAACACATAATGTAATTAATAATAAACATATTGTTAAATATAGCCATTTATTACGCATAAAAAAAGCAGTCAAATATGTCGAATTCCGCGGTTTACCTAAAGATTATATAAATAAGAAAAAAATAAAATTTATAAACCCATTATTTTGGTATTATTATGATGTTCAATCGAATTTAGAAGGTCAAAAATACAATACCAATGAGTTAAACATTCCGTGGGCCACCAATTTACTTCCTGAAGAAATAGACAAAAATATGGATTGGGTGATGGAAAAACATGATTACAATAAGAAATCATATTTTTGTGGTTCAATATGGAAAACTAATAATGACGAAGTAAAACAATGGAAAAGCATATGCTTAAAAAAAAAAATCCATTGTTTATTTGATAAAGAAGAAGACGAAATCAAACATCAAGAAAAAGTACGTTCTTCTTTGATAGCACCCGCTTTTCAAGGAGAATCACAACATTATTCACAAGAATCGTTCTATATTCCATGTAGAATTTTCAAAAACATCAGTTTTGGAGCTTTACCTATTACCAATAATATTGGTGTTTACAATATGTTCAAAGAATATACAATTATTTACGATGAAAAATTAGACGTTTTATTTGATAAAGTATTAGAATACAGAAATTACGAAAAAGAAAACAAAGAACAACATCTCGAAAATATGATGAATATTATGAATAATGTGAAAAATAATCATACCTTTCTAAATCGTATACATGATTTAATTTTTTACGGATTAACGCCCAGTTGAACCAAAACCACCACTTCCTCGCTCTGTATTGTTAAAAAATGGTTCATCAACCAAAATAACATGAATCGGTCTAAGATCAGGGGCACATATTTGCAACAATCGACTATGTTTTTCAATTGTGTAATTAGAGCTACTAAGATTTCTAAATGCTCCGATTATTTCACCCCTATATCCACTATCTATAATACCCACACTGTTTGCTAACATTAATGGTGTTTTAGATATACTTGAACGAGGATAACTATAATATCCTACCGGATGGAACCCAGTTTGACTTATTTCGTGATTATACATTCTCATTTCACACATAATGTTCATTTTAACAAACTCTACCTTACCTCCTTCAACAACAACATCGTCTGGAAAAAATATATCAAATCCGGAATTAGGATAATATTTACTTTGATTATTATGACTTTCAATATGATTTTTGTATTTGTTCAACAATTCTTCATCACCTTTCACACACAAATATAATTTAGCTTTTGCATAATCTGTATAAGCTTGCATTTTAATTAGTTAATTAGTAAATTTTTAAATCATTTTATTTATATATAAAATGATTCAGTTATATCAAAATTTTGTAGTATATATAGATTATGATGATTTTGTTACAGAAATAATAAATGAAATAAATTATACAAACTATAAAATTGTTGTGTTACATAACAATGAAAAAATAACATATAATACATTTGTAGAACCTTGTGAAATAAAAGGCAATAAAATAGACACAATATTACAACATAGTCAAAGAGAATGTCCAAATCATATTATGTGTTATACAGAAATGTTAAATAAAGATATATTGAATGATTTAAACCAAGAGTTTTTACGTAAAACACGTTTTGTATCCAACCACACAATAGATGAAAAACATTTTAAAACGCCCATTTATTGGTCTTGTAAAATTCATGTACTCCATCAAATATATCAACAAAAAACTGGAGCTATTGAAGAACTATGTTTATGCGCCTTGGACATTGTAAAATGGAAGCAAAAGAAAATAGAATTTTTCGAAAATTATGACCACCTTGAAATAAAAACCAAAAATATGGAAAAAAGGAACCGTTTTGGACCTATGGAAGAAAAATTACATTTAATAATGGCCACATACAAACGAAATCAATATTTAGATAAAGTATTTTCAGCATTACAACATCAAACTTTTCCTAATATTCATTTGCATATCTTAGATAATAATGAAAATAAAGAATTTCAAGAAGAATTGGACGCAATTATAGAAAAATCATCACTAACAATTACTTTACATCGATACAACTATAATTATCACTGCATTTCCCGGATTTATTTAATCAAAGAATTATTAAAAACGATTTATATGGAATATGTAGTTATTTTTGATGATGACCAAATTCATCATAAAGATTGGATTGAAAAAATGGTAAATGACTGTAAACCAATGTCCGTTTTGTCTTGGTATGGTAAAATATTTGAATCATGTGATTATTGGAATAGAAAAGCAAACAAAGATAATATATTAACGTATTCTGATATTGAGTACAAAAAGAAACCGGAAATCAATAAATTCAAGTATTTTGGACCTGGAGGATGTATTTTTGATACAAATGTATTTTTCTTCCAAGAATGTTACGAATTTTCAAAATATTCAAAAGATATTATTAAAATTGATGATATATGGATGAGTTTTTTATTTGATAAATATTTACATGTTCCATTTCATCGATTATTATATCATCCTTTGGAATGTGCTGACCGTAATGTGAATGAAAAAACATGGGTAGAAGTAAAAGATGAGAAAAATGATTTGATGAAATATTTTAATTCGTCTTTTTTATGGAATGTTATTAAACCATGCAAAGAATTTTATACATTAAATAATGTTTTTGATTGTGTATATGCGATTTATACAAATAATAATAGTTTATTAAAATTAAAAAAACAATTTTTAATGCATAATATTCAAGCTGTCTTTATATTTAGTGAAAATATGGATAGTGGTAGAATAAAAGCTTTTGAAAATGCTTGCTCGAATCTATATAAGCGCGTATTAATATTAAATGAAAATGTGATTTTTCATAAATTTCTTTTTTCTAATTTTGATAAAGCCATACGAAAAGTACCAAAACGGTGGGATGTGTTGTACTTAGGTACAGGTAAAAAAAGTGAACAAATCGAATGTAATGAATTATTACAAGATAGTAATCATAGTTATGCTATGGGTTTCAGTGCACATGCTTTCGAACAACTGTTATCTTATCATATAAACAATAAACATGTAATAAATGAATTGACTTCAAAAACAAATATTCGCAATCAATATATTTGTAGTCCAAGTTTAATCACAACAAATTCATTACAAACAGACCCTAGTATTTATTATTTGACTAATTTTATAAATGTTTATGTAAATGTTTTTGTATATGATACTACAAATATTCCTGTTTTTAATTATACAAATTATAGAATAAAGCCATTAAATGAAATAAATATAGAACATCATTATGTAATTGTAGATAATAGAAAAAGATATTTTCATCCCGATATACTTGGTAAAGGTATATATGAATTGTTACGTACTAATGTTAATTATTGCTATTTAAATGACTATGAATTAGTGAATAATGAATTAAATAATACATTGAAATGTGAATTTTTAGAACCGCAAATATTGAAAAGTATTGGGTTCTTTCGTGCTGGATATGATAAAAGGGCCTTATTATAGTATAATTTTTTGTATATAAAAATTTATAATTTTAGTATATATGGCTTTTAATATTAAGGGGCAGCAAGTTTCTAAAACATTAATACAAACATTGATTCAACAGTACCCTAAAGTTCAAGTGCAAAAATTGGATTGGAAAAGATATTTGGAAGACAATCCTGATTTAAAAGAAGGAAATATAATGAATCAAATAGATGCTTATAATCACGCTATTCATCATGGAATTTATAATGGTGGAAGAAAATTGTTTGATGTGGAAGGAAATATTTTTAAATATACATTTAAAAAGGTAATTTATGAATCAGAGATTTCTAAAAAAATTCCAAGTGAAGAAGCGGCTTATCTTGATTATTGTAACAGTGATACCACTTGTTTACATCCATATTTAAAGATTAA
>Ga0209632_10003601_pt1 | contig 14104 bp, 9 predicted proteins | sample COG_10_FD_184754 | JGI IMG/M metagenome (GOLD analysis project Ga0209632, IMG submission 184754) | Pelagic Microbial community sample from North Sea - COGITO 998_met_10 (SPAdes) (version 2) | ecosystem: Environmental > Aquatic > Marine > Neritic zone/Coastal water | place: Helgoland, sampling... | reverse complement strand
TCAAAATGGATAAGGCTGCTTCTGTATTTGAAGAGTCTGCTCTTAAATCCCATTTTTTTATAATCTCTAATGCCTCTACTAAATCATCTGGTATTTCTTCATTGAACATCTCATCTAGATAACGTTTTCGAGTTAAAGCTATAATTGACTCTCTCGAATATTCTACATCATATTTATAATTAAAAAATTCTTCTCGAGTAATAGATGGATCAATTCCAAAAGTTTCTAAAGATCTTAAAGCTCTGTTGTTCTGATGTTTTTCAATTCCAGTCCAATCAGGTAAGGGTTTTGATGAATCAACTCTATTTCCAGTCGCTAAATATGGACTACTATTACAATTTTGGAAAAATCCTTCTAATGGGTTTTCTACAAAAGGTAATTGATCGTACGGAACATAATCATACCAGAGAGTTTGCTTACTTTCTCCAGGAAGAACCTTCCCCCAATTATAGCGTTCATCTCGTTTAGGTATTTTCGCATTATAGACATAATAAATTTCACCAAATCTGTCTGCATATCCGGTATTAAACATCGGAATTGCATGGATTTTCATTGCATTTTTAAATTCAGTAAGGTTTTTTGCTTTACCCATCCTATACCATTGTTCAATAAATCTTAAGTCTTTTATCGAAGAAATTCTAAGTGCGTAAGTTCCATGATCAAAGTCCAAAACGGGTCCATGTATTGATGTCTTTACCGATCTTTTAAATGTCCAAGAAAATGGACCAACTATTTTCACTTTAATCTGAGCTTCTCTCAAGTCAAAGTTTTTCCAATATCCCTCAAACCAGTATTGATTTTTATTTTGTTTATTTATGGTCAATTTATAGATATCAACTAAATCTGGTGCATTAACCGTATGACTCCAACCTAAATATTTATTATGTCCAATAAGTGGGACTGGAGATCCGGGAAATAAAGCACCATAGAAGTCCCAACCTTCTTCACTTACTAAGTGAGCTTCATACCAAGCAACAGGACCATCCCATGGTTGATGTGTGTTAAGCCATAACCGAGTAAAGCCATCTGAAGAACGTTGCGGAGCTATTGCCATCACATTACTCGCAACCATATCAAAGGGTCCTTCTTGTTCATCTTTTCCCTGACCAATAAATTCTGGTGGCTTTTTTTTTGATAATTTTTTTAGTATACCATCCAATCCAAACATCAATGGCATTCGGTGAGAAAATCCAGCGACGACATCTTCAGCTGTTACATTTTTAAAGGATTTTGTTCGACTTTCAGGATGATCATCTAAATATTTATTTATACCTGAAGCATAACCTTCACAAATTAATTTTACATCTTCAGCGACCTCAGTTTCATACTTTTGATCAACTAGACCCCAAAAATTCATGAGGTGTACATAATAATCATTGACCGCAGCATCTCGTCCATATATTGATGCCAGCTCACCTCTTAGTGCAAAAATAATATCTTCTAACGTTTTGTAATCATCTTCCGAGTGCGCATATGCCAATCCAAATGAAACATCTGCATCTTTTTTACCAAAAATATGAGGGACGCCCCATTCATCTCTTTTAATATCAACAGAAAAATTAGAATCGCTAATTGATATTGTATTATTTGCATTTAACGGATAAGAGAATATTAGAATTATAAGATATATATAAATAGCCATAATCTTAATTACGTATTCTCTACCAAAATGCCACTATCTTTTTCTAGCCATATAGGGTATTTTATCATGATTTTTTTTATAAGGTTTGAGTTTTTAAAAACTTCAAGCCAGCGACCCAAGAAAGGAAATTGATCCTGGAACCAATTCAAATCTACATGTGCACATTGTCGGATAAATGGGAATACTGCTAGGTCTGCAAGTGTAATTTGGTTCGATACTAAATATTTTTGTTCACCTAGCGTTTTATTGTGCACAATTAAAATATCATAAACATTCTTTTGATGTTCTTCATAAGATAATTCTTTAAAACGAGTATGGTATTTATACTTATCTAATTTTTTCTTGAAAATTTGATCATTTGCTAATATTAAATTATCTTGAAGCTTAATATTTTTAAAATACAATTTATCTGGATCATTTATTTGAATTGCCCATTTCATTATATCTAGACTTTCATCGAGGATTTTATCATCTTCTAATTTTAAAACTGGTACAGTACCTTTAGCCGATATCCTATAAAGTGAATCAGGTCTATTTTTTAATAAAATTTCACGGTGCTCATAATTAATCATAGCGTATGCAATAGCAATTCGTGCTCTCATTGCATAAGGACATCGTCGAAAAGAATATAATATTGGTTTCTGCAAGGCTAGGAGTTTAGTTTTGGTTTAATATGTGAGTCAAAGTAAGTCCTAGAAATAATTCTTTTTGGATCTTTTCTAAATATTTTTTGTTGATCTGTTGGAAGTGCCGCAAAATTTTGACATTCGGTAGAGCAGCATCCTTGATATTTCTCACTACAATTTAAACATTGGATAAATAAAATATGACAGGCATCATTTTTACAATCTGTATGCTCATCACATACGTCTCCGCAAATATGGCAATTAGAAATAATATCATCAGTGACACGTTCTCCTAACCGTTGGTCAAAAACAAAGTTTTTCCCTTTAAATTTTGACTTTAGGTCTTTTTCTTTGATATCATGAGCATATTGAATTATTCCACCACTTAATTGACTAACATTTTTAAAACCAGATTCTATTAAATATGCACTTGCTTTCTCACAACGAATTCCTCCAGTACAATAAAGAAGAATTTGATCTTTTTCTTTGCCTTTTAGTATTTTTTTTACTTCTGGAAGTAATTCTTTTGATGTCTCAACGTTCGGAATTATTGCATTTTCAAAACGTCCAATTTCACTCTCATAATAGTTCCTCATATCCACTACGGTAGTTTTTGGATTTTCAATAGCATTATTATATTCTACGGCGTCGAGATGCTTCCCGACGTGTTTCATATTGTAACTTTTTGAAGAAAGACCATAGGCCACAAGTTCATCTCGAACTTTGATTGTTAATTTATAAAAGGATTTACCTTCTTGAAGAGCTTTTTTAATAGTAATTTTTTTTAATTCTCTAATAGTTTCGAGTTTTATATATAATATTCCCCAGTTTTTTTCAGGTACACTTATTTGAGCATTGATACCTTCATTGGAAACATATATTCTTCCGAAAATTTCTAATTTATTTAATAATAAAAATAAATTGTTTCTAAAAATAGAAGGATCTTCAATAGTTATATATTTATAAAAAGATGCGGTGATTCTTTTAAAATCTTCATCCTTTAACTTCTTTTTTAATTCTATTTTATTTATTTTATTATATAAAATATTTTTTTTCATTTTGATGAAGAAATAATTCTTGATAAAAAACCATCAGATTCATTAATTCTTTTTTCTGCTTCAGCTAGAGTGCAATCCAAAAAATCCATTACAATGGCTGTTTTAACAGAAAGTTTAGCTGTGTATAATATTTTTTCTGATTTTTTATAATCTTTTTTTGTGATTTGAGAAATAATTCTTGTCCCTCTATCTATTAACTTTTGATTCACTGCTTTTAAATCAACCATCAGGTTACTGTAGACTTTACCTAATTTTATCATCGTAGTTGTGGAAATCATATTTAAAACCATTTTTGTTGCTGTTCCAGCTTTCATGCGAGTAGAACCCGTCACAATCTCAGCCCCAGTATCTACATGAATAACAACATCAACATCCGTCATGTAGTATGGTACTGGATTAGTAACAAGATATATTGTTTTCGCACTGTTTTCTCTTGCATACTTTAATCCAGAGACTACGTATGCTGCCGCTCCACTACAGGATATTCCAACTATAGTATCATTTTTATTAATGTTATAAAATCCCAATTCATCTAGAATAGAATTAACATTGTCTTCAGCACCTTCAATAGATTTCCTCAGGGCTTGATCACCTCCGGCAATTAAACCAATAAAAATATTTTGCTCTACTGAAAAAGTTGGTGGTATTTCTGAAGCATCTAAAACACCCAGTCGACCACTTGTACCTGCGCCGATATAAAAAATACGCCCACCTGAAGAAATTGAATTTAGAGTTAAATCAATTGCCTTTTTTATTGAAGGAATAGCATCCTTTACAGCTCGAGAGACAGACTCATCTTCCTTATTAATTGTTAAAAGAATATCTTCAATCGACATTAAATCAATGTTGTGAGATTTCTCATTCTGTTTCTCTGTATTTAATTCGCTACGGTTAATCATACCATGTAAATTACAATTCTATGAAGAACTGGAAAAATATAACTCTTGAATTATTAGAATATAATTTAGACGATGCATTTAATAAAATTTCACACCTAGATGTCCTGTCCGTTAGTATTAAAGACAAAAGAACCTCAAAAGAGTCAGACTGGTTTGATGATCCAGAAAAAACTTCAACTATTAACCAAAAAACGCACTCTATTGTTATTTTAATTGAAGAAGAGAAATCAACTCAGACCCTAATTAAAAATATTCAGCAATTACTTAACTTTAAAGAAGAAATTTATTTTGAAGAAGAACTTTTCGAAGATAGGGACTGGGTTAAACATACTCAATCTCTGTTTAAAGAGATTTCAATATCTGACTCACTACGTATTCTACCTCATTGGGTAAAGAAAAAAAAATTTAATGGAACAACAATTTTAATAGACCCTGGAACTGGTTTTGGTACTGGATCACACGCAACGACTAAATTATGTCTTCGATGGATTGAAGATCAATTAAAAGAAAATAGGACGGTTTTAGATTTTGGATCTGGTTCAGGAATTTTATCGATCGCAGTAAAAAAACTGACAAATAATTCAATTAATGGCGTAGAAATTGACGAGTTAGCTATAAAAAACGCTTTGCATAATAATAGTCTTAATGATGTGAAAATTAATTATATACTCTCAACTAATTTTGATCTAAATCAAAAATTTGATGTTGTTATATCCAACATTCTTGCAAATACATTAATATCTCTTTCTGAAAAATTTAAAAAAGTAACAAAAGATGAATTATTATTGTCAGGTATTCTAAATCATCAAGTGAAAAATATTATATCAAAATATGAATCTTGGATTGAGCTAAAGTTTATTTCGGAAGAAGATGGGTGGTGCCTACTACACGGTAAATTAAAGAGTTGAAAAATACCTTTTAGCTTCCCTCATAACCTTTGGCGCTAAAATTAACGTACTAAACATAGTTGGAATAACCATCAATGCATAAGCGCTATCAACAAAATTAACTGCAATATCAATTGAAGCTACCGAAGCAACGATAAGCATACACACATAAAACCAGTTATATGGATTTTTCCATTTTGTTCCAAATAGATGTGAAACACATTTTTGCCCATAATATGAATAACCAAACATAGTTGAAAAAGCAAAAGTTAGAACCGCTATAGACAAGAAAATTTGGCCGGGCATACCTAATTCAGTTCTAAAAGCCATTGCGGTCATACTTACCCCATTTAGATCTTGTGTGTACACTCCGCTAATTAGAATGATAAGTGCTGTAATCGAACAGACAATAATTGTATCGATAAAAGGACCTAGCATCGCAACTAAACCTTCTCGTACAGGTTCTTTTGTTTTAGCAGCTCCATGAGCCATAGTCTCAGTCCCTGTACCAGCTTCATTTGAGAAGAGTCCTCTCTTAACCCCAATAATGATAACACTACCTAATGCTCCTCCTGCTACAGCATCTCCGGAAAAGGCATCATTTATAATTAGACTAAAAACAGTTGGGATTTCTGATAAATTTTTTCCCAAAATAATGATTGCAGCCAGAAGATAAAAAACTACCATTGTGGGTACGAGCCTGCTTGCAACTTTTGCAATTCTTTTTATTCCACCAAAAATTACCGTGCCTACAATACTTGCGACAACAATGCCTGTAAGTAAATTACCTAAAAAAGGATCCGCTTGGAAGACACCCATTGGCGTGTAGAAAAAATCCCTTATTATCTGCGCTAATTGATTTGCTTGAAAAAAACAAATGCAACCAAAAAGGCCTGAGATACTAAACATTTTAGCTAAAATTTTGTAATTGCCGCCTAAACCTTCTTCAATGTAATACATAACTCCACCCTGAATTTGACCTTGGTCATCATATCCACGATACATAAGTGCCAGAGTACAAGAAAAGAACTTTGTACTCATCCCTAAAATAGCTGTAACCCACATCCAGAAAACAGCGCCAGGACCTCCAGTATTTATTGCAACTGCAACTCCAGCAATATTCCCCATACCAACAGTACCTGCTAAGGCGCTTGATAAAGCTTCAAAATGTGTTATTTGACCAGGATCATCCTCTGAATCATATTTACCCATTAATACTTCAATTGCATGTTTAAAATAAAGTAGGGGAGTTAACCTACTGTATATAGAGAAAAAAATACCTCCTCCTAAAAGTAGCATTACTAATGGTGTGCTCCAGAGTGCACCTGAAAGCGTGGCCATTCCATCATTCAGTAAATTATAAAAACCCATTCTGAACCTTTTTATTATTCATGCATTATCATCAAATTCAATATGAATTTAATGTTAAATAAACTAGACAAATATCTCATTCATCAATTTTGGACAATCCTAGGGATTTCAGTCTTTGGATTTGTTTCTATTTTTCTAGTTGTTGACTTAATAGAGAATTTAGATCGTTTTATGGATAATCAAGTCCCATTTTTAATTGTTCTTAAGTATTACGTCTACACTCTTCCTTATTTTATTAGTATTGGTCTTCCAATGTCTGTTCTACTATCTACCGTATTCAGTTTAGGAAATATGGTTAAGAAGAATGAATGGACTGCAATGAAAGCCTCAGGAATAAGTCTATACAGAATTACTTTAACTCTATTATTGTGTGGCTTATTTCTATCTGGTGCCTCTTTTACTCTTGATAATATGTTCGTTTCAATTGGAAATGAAAAACGTTTTGAAATAGACCGAGATTATGTAAAAAGAAAATCTAGGCATAAACTCAAAAATACATTAAGTAATATATTTCTTCAGAAAAGTTCTTCAAATCATATTGCCCTTGCACAATATTCTATCAAAAAAGAGACAGGAAGCGACCTTACAATAATTGATCTTGGAACAGATATAATGAGGAAAAGAATAGATGCTAAAAAGATTACTTGGAATAGTGATTCAATAAAATGGTCCGTTAAAGATTATTCAATTAGAAATTTCAATGACCAAGGTATTGAGAATAATGTTTTACTTGGAACTAGAGATACTTTATTAGATTTAGGTTTTACGCCTCAGGAGATACAGCAACAAGCACGCAAACCAGATGAACTAGATTTTTTCAAATTAAGTGAGCGTATTATTCAATTAAAAAGTAATGGAGTGGATACAATCCGATGGGAAGTCACTCGCTATTTAAAGATTTCTTTTGCATTTACAAATCTAATCGTAGTTCTTTTTGGTATACCTTTAGTTTTAGTAAAAGAAGAGAATAGTCTATCTTTTGGTGCCGGTGCAAGCGTTTTTGTGATTTTTGGTTACTATGCATTTATAAAATTTGGGCAATCTCTAGGTTTTAAAGGTGTTATGGAGCCAATGCTCTCAGCATGGATAGGAAATATAGTATTTATGATTGGAGGTCTTATTCTACTTTACAGGGCAAAAACTTAATTTATTATATAACTCTTTTAGGTATAGGTAATGGACCTTCGTCTTTTTTATTCTCTTTTTCTTTACCCACAAAAGTAAATCCAAAAGAAAAATTAAAACCCTTCATTGTATGAAGCCACATTCCATTTCTAAAAGCAAAACCAAGATCAAACATAACCATACCTTTTTTTACTCCAAAACCCATGCCAAGTTCTTTAAAATCACCGCCACCCCATCCAAACCCAATCCGCATAGGAAAAGTTTTTATTTTAGACCATTCAGTTGCTAGTGACCACTTCCATTGTTTTTTCGAATAATATTTATTTTCAAAACCTGCGACTAAATCAGACGCAATTAAAAAATCATCTACTTCTTTACTTAGCCCCAATCTAAAAGTCATTGGAACTCTTGTTACAAACTGCTTTGTTTGCTTAGGAACAAAAAATGTTGTTTGATTTGTGAATAATGAATCACCACCAAGTTTATCTGCTCTGATGGTATCAATTTGAAAGGTATATAATATTGATTGATTAGCATTTAAGGTACTATCGCCCCATTGAAATGGATAAAAATTTGAGGTTAAAGGATTGATACTTGAAGATGTTTCGGATCCACCTTGAGTCCAGCTAATACTACCAGCTAAATTTATAACTGAAGCACCAAATTTCCATCCTTTGTATGGCCTAGAAACGACTCCTATATCGAACCCAAAGCCTGAGCCTCCAACACCTTGTCTAATAATATATTCACCAGAACCATAAATCCCTAAATCATCCGTAATTAAGCTTGATGAAGATGAATCTTCATCAACACCTAAATAAAATAAACCCTGCATATATTTTGCGGTAACACCCCATGACATACTTCTAAATGGTATACCAAAGGAGAATCCATACTCATTCAGTCCAACGATTTCATAATTAAATTCTAAGTCTAGATTCTCTTTTTGACCATTTCCATAAAAAATTAATTCAAGTAAACCGATAGGCAGGCGATAATTTTGAAGAATTATATTATTTGCTGAGAAGGCCATATTTCCTTTTGAAATATTTATTAAGGGTATTGGCATATGTGTGTCCATGAAAAATGACATACCGTCTGCATCTTCTAATTGTTTGAATAATTTATTCTTTTCTTTTGTGTCAAGGGTATCGCCGCTGTATTGAGCAATATTTTCAATAGAAAAAAAATTACCTAGAATACCAAAGTCTAATTGAAATCCTTGTACCATAAATGGGTTGTTTTGCTGAAGGCCAATCAATCCAGGATTATAACCAACACTAAAAATACCATCTGCTATGGTAGTATATGCTCCAGCCATTCCAACAACCCTAGGATCTCTTTTTGATTGCGCATTTAGCCCTAAATTAATTAGTAAAAAGATTGTTAAAAGATATCTCATTTAAGATATATACTTACTTTAGGTTTTTTCATAGGTGCTAAATTTCTTATTGATGATCTATCACGAATATTTATATAGTATCCATTTAGATCACAAGCTTCACCATTAGAATAAATTGCTTTTAATCTAATTTTTAAAGTATCGTTTCCTGTCAGGTTATTTGAAATCGTCCAATTATAACTATTTGAACCCGAGACACTCGTTATACCACTCTCAATAGATACCCAATTATCAGTAACCTTACAAAAATCTAAACTTTTTTTATAAGTATTTGAATCTCCATTTGTTGAATAATATAAATCTACAGTCTGATCACTTTTTCCATATGCTGACCATTTTATATCCATACTTTCATCATCATAAAATGTCTCACTTCCATTAGGTGATGTGATTATAAGTTCATTCTGGGGCGATCCAAAAGCACCTGAGCTACTTAAAGTGAATGTTATAAATGAGCTTATATCTAAATAATCTTCGGACGATAAAAAAACTGAATTATTTCCTGTTCCTGGTAAATAAAATCTAGGCATTGTGTAATGCTCACCATAATCGGTTAGAAGATAAATTTGAGATGTATCAATGACACTTGGATAAGTACCCGTACCAGGGATTGCTACCATTCCTTCCGGATACCCCGTTGAATCATTTTCACCATAATAAGACTCTGGTGTCGGAAGTATAAATTTAAAGAGTGTATCGACATATGATATTATTGTATCAGTACCACTCCCATTTGACCTAACAAGATATGGTAACCCATTTATACAATCAGAAAAGTCAGTCATTACATTAAATATATAGATATCACTACTATCAGGAGAGATATCACTACATTTTCTAAGAATATATAAACTATCGCCAAGTAAGAGTATTCCTTGAGAAACAAGGGTATCTCTATAAAAATTTAATTGCTCTCTTGAGGTATCCGTTGGAAATGACTCCTTATTACTCATCAATACTGAAACTTCAGCACCAAATGGTAATGCATTAGTAATTGTTGAGACTAAACTTGTTTCTAGAAGACTATTTCGAATTTTATATCGAGTTTCATGATCAAATTCTTCTATCGGAGTAGCAGTTCCACCTAGAAATGCCATGGGCGCAATTTGAAGGACTAATGGAATTATTACCTCAAAACCGCCAGCAATAGCTTTATTTGCGGTTATTGATCCTCTTCCATCAATTTTAACTTCAGGTTTTATAATCAATTGAACTGGATTTGAAGCCAACAAATCAATGATTGTGGAGCAAGTATCACATGGTGCATTTATTTTTGAATAAGATGGTATTGTGCTAACTGGATCAGATAAATATGAATTATATAAAGTAATATTATTAAAAATTGTTATAGACGTTCCCAGTTTATTTAATGAAATAACTGTCACAGAAGTATCTAAATCACTACTTGTTTCAGGTAACCCAATTGTATCAATAACAACGGGTACGTATGTTAATTCACCCAAAGAGTTATAACCCTTAAACCCCATTAACATTTCAATTGGTAATTGAATTTGATTTTTAAAAATAATATTAAACATTGCTTCAGTCGGAATTGCACCTGTAAATCCAGGTGGAAATTCTTGCTCAGTAGCATCTGCTGGCATCTCCATAAACATGTTTGCACCAATTTCAGAAAATGATAATTGCTGTAAATTCATATTCATCGTGAATTCACCTAAAGGGGTGCCATCTAATGGAATCGTTGCTTTTTGTGATGGAATGGTAATATCTAGAATTAAGTCAAAGCTTGTAAATGCACTATCTGGCCAAGTATCATTATTATTATCTGGGACGATACTTTGAAGCGTATCGCCAGCTAAATTGAATGTTTTATTAATCTCCACACCAGATCTTAAAACTGTATCTATTTTTACTAGTTCATTTCCAGCTGGTGGGAAAAAATTTTGAAAATTCAATAAAAAGTTAAGATCGAAAGGAAAAGTACTAGCAAGATTTTCAATAATTAATTTGTTTTCAAAATCTAGTGCACCGTCCTCAACTGATTTAACTATGTTTCTATAGATTTCCATTTTAGTGATCCCTGAAGCAGACATATCCATTTCAGGTAAACTCATATCAGGCATTTCAATTCCATCTGACATTGAATAATTATTTGTAGTCACATCAATGGCACCAATACCATTAATTCTAAATAAAAAATGAAAATCGACCCAAAGTGAACCTGGAGGAATTGTGATAAAATCAGTTGTCGCAGGTGCTAATGAAAAATTAGTAGCAAGCTTGAGAAAGCTTGTAAGCCCAAGACCGGAAAGATTAGTCGTGTCTGTATATGTCTGACCACTAGATAAACTTGTTACGGTATTATGTTTTGCTAATGAATCAAGAAGGGGTGGTGAATTCCCAGACACTAAAGTGGAATAAATATTTTGCAGATTAGTTGGTATATTATTATTTCTAAATAATGTTCGATAAACATTATTGTTTGGATCATTATCAATAATAAGTGTATCAATGCTTGCAATAATAGGAGGATCCGAAGGTGGCTCTATACTAGAAAGACCTAAATCAATTTCTAATGCTAAAGAATCAAATAAAGTTCCCATAGCAAGGTTAAATGGTTCTACTATTAAAAGATTATAATATTCCGCTTCCATTACAACTGTGTTCTCATTTGGAAAAGAAATTAAAGTAAAATCGGTAAGAGTCGTATATGTTGAATCACCTGTTATTGGATTTACAACTAATAATTTTAAATCAGTTGTGTCAGGATAAACTAATGTGTCATAAGCAACTACATGAATTTTTTGTTCAATTGGGTCAGGTAGAGCGATAGGTATATCCAATGAAACACCAGGGATTTCACCAGAAGAAATTACTTGATTTAAACCTATTGGGATAGAAGGCAAAGCGGGTAATTCTGTTGCAGGCATTGAGCCTGATTGAATAATTTGGAATCCTAAACTGTCTGCTGTGCTAAATATACCGGCACTAGAATCAGATATATCTACCATTTGATATCTAGTTTGAACGAGAGGTATTTTTAAATCTAAGTACCAGGTTGGCATTTCAAACTTTTCCGGAATATCAAAATCGCACGCACCTAAGCCTATTAACGTGAACGCTAATATAGAATGCATTAACTTTGCTTTCCATCGCATTAAAATATGTCTCGGGTATACCTTCATGTTATGCCAAAATTTATTGGACTTCCGCATTAGAATTTGTGGAATTATTCTGAGAGATACAAAAACAAAAAACCCCAGGAGTAAACCTAGGGTTAGTTGTTAATATTATTAACTTTAGGTTAATACCTGTAATGATCTGGCTTGTATGGACCTTCCTTAGGAACGCCAATATAGTCTGCCTGCTCATCTGAAAGCTCTGTTAAAACGACACCAAGATGATCTAAATGTAACCTTGCAACTTCTTCATCTAATTCTTTAGGTAACATATAAACTCCAACTTCGGGTGTATCTACCGCCAACGCAATCTGAGCGAGTACTTGATTTGTGAAAGAGTTAGACATCACAAAACTAGGATGGCCTGTTGCACAACCTAGATTAACAAGCCTACCTTCTGCTAAAACAAATATCTGACGTTTATTGGGGAACGTATATCTATCAACCTGAGGTTTAATTTCTTGTTTATGCACTTTCTGATCATTATCTAAAGCATAAATTTGAATTTCATTATCGAAGTGTCCAATATTACAGACGATCGATTGATCATTCATTTTATACATATGTTCAGTTGTGATGACATCCTTATTACCAGTAGTGGTTACAAAAATATGTGCTTCTGGAATAGAGTTTTCAAGAGTATTAACTTGATATCCTTCCATTGCGGCTTGCAATGCACAAATTGGATCAATTTCAGTTATAATAACTCTTGCTCCATACCCTCTCATAGACTGAGCACATCCTCTTCCAACGTCACCATACCCACAAATAACAATTGTCTTTCCAGCAACCATTACATCTAAAGATCTTTTCAAACCATCAACTAATGATTCTCGGCAACCATAAACATTATCAAATTTTGATTTAGTGACTGAATCATTTACATTATATGCGGGGAAAAGTAGTTTTCCTTCTTTCTCCATTTGAACCAGCCGATGTACTCCAGTTGTTGTTTCTTCTGAAACACCAATAATATTTTTTTGAACTTTATGCCAGTGATTCGGATCTTTTTTAAGTACCTCTCTGATTAAATTTTCAATGATTATTTCTTCTTCAATCTTAGTCGTAATTTCAGGTACATTACCATTCTTCGCATAATATTTTTCTAATTCATAGCCTTTATGAATTAATAAAGTTGCGTCGCCACCATCATCTACAATTAAATCAGGTCCAGAACCATCAGGAAAAGTTAAAGCTTGGAGAGTACACCACCAGTACTCTTCAAGAGTTTCTCCTTTCCAAGCGTAAACAGGAACACCCGATTCAGCAATTACAGCTGCAGCATGATCTTGTGTAGAAAAAATATTACAACTCGCCCACCGAACATCTGCACCTAATTCAACTAATGTTTCTATTAAAATTGCTGTTTCAACTGTCATATGAAGAGAGCCTGTTAACTTTTTACCAGCAAGTGGTTTGTCTACACCATATTTTTCTCTGGTTTTCATTAGCCCTGGCATCTCTTTTTCAGAAATATCTAATGCATTACGTCCATCAGCCGCCAATGATATATCACTAACTTTAAAGGGAAGTGGTTCTACTATTAATGTTTCACTCATAAAATTATCCTATAATTTTGATTGTAGGGAGTCTATCATATCAATTCTCTCCCAAGTAAATTGTTCTAATTCTCTGCCGAAATGACCATAGGCAGCTGTCTGTCTATAGCGTGGTTTTTTAAGATCTAGATGAGCAACAATCTCACCTGGACGAATAGGAAATACATCTCTAGCAATTTTAGTTAGATCTTCGTCACTTACTTTTCCCGTATTAAAGGCTTTAACATAGAATGAAGTTGGTTCAGCGACACCAATACTGTAAGATAATTGAACCTCACATTTTTCAGATAATTCAGATGCAACTATGTTTTTTGCAATATATCTGGCCATATAAGTAGCACTTCTATCAACTTTAGATGAATCTTTCCCTGAAAAAGTACCGCCGCCATGAGGTG
>Ga0209632_10003596_pt1 | contig 14111 bp, 10 predicted proteins | sample COG_10_FD_184754 | JGI IMG/M metagenome (GOLD analysis project Ga0209632, IMG submission 184754) | Pelagic Microbial community sample from North Sea - COGITO 998_met_10 (SPAdes) (version 2) | ecosystem: Environmental > Aquatic > Marine > Neritic zone/Coastal water | place: Helgoland, sampling... | reverse complement strand
CGTTGTTTCATATTTGGTACTATAATTTTATTTGTTTCAACTAAAAGCTTTCGCCCGTCCATATGTTCTACTATAAATTCGCACCCACACAAGGCTTCAGTTAGTAAAATATCCTTTTTTATATGTAACACATTATTTTTACGAGTAAATAATTTATGATCTTCTACAGTAATATCAAATATTAAGTCGCCTATTTGTGATGTTCCAATAACTTCATCACCACCATTATTGACTACTATTTTACTACCACTTTTTATTGATTTAGTTAATTCTAATGTAACTGATACACTTTTTCTCATATATTTTTCTCCATCGCATGTTTTGCATATTTCATCCTTTTTAATTGATTTTCCTAATCCATTACATTTGTTACATTGTGACGTAGATTGTGAAATCATACCTGGACCTATTTGTACTACTTTAGTTATACGACCTGTACCATCACAACTTGAACACGATAATATAGATGATTTATACATTCCACCACTACCTGAACAACTATTACACATACATTTTTTTTTATAATTTATAGTATATGATTTTTCATTGTAGATGTCTTGTAATGACACTTTTATTTTTTCTACTCTATTTTTTACCCGTTGTTCTCTTTGTCTACCACCCATGCCACTAAACATACCACCCATACCACCCATACCACCCATACCACCCATACCCATACCTCCGGGACCCATACCTCCGGGACCCATACCACTAAACATGCCACCCATGCCTTCGCCACCCATACCTGCGGAACCACCAAACATACTACTAAAAATATCAAAAGGATTAATATTAGGTCCTCCCATATTTTTAACAGCATCTAAACCAAACTTATCATAATTAGAACGTTTTTCAGTATCACTTAAAATCTCATAGGCGGCAGATATTTCTTTAAATTTAGCTTCACATTCTTCTTTATTATCCTTATTTCTATCAGGATGATATTTTAATGCCAGTTTTCTATATGATTTTTTTATTTCGGTTTCAGATGCGTATTGTTTAACACCTAATGTATCATATAGTTTAGTATCCTTTTTCCCTGAATCAAAAAACATAGTTTAATATTTTTAGTCTATTAAACTTTAAATAAAAATAAAATGATTATTTATCGTAATAAAAACTACATTTATTAAAACTTAGATTTTGTATATTTTTCTTTTTCATATCATATTCTCCACCAATATTAGAAATAAAGGATGGATAATAATTAGTGTTACTATTATACATTCTACATTCTGATTTATCATAATGATAATTTTCATCATCAGGCCGTGGTTCAATCCCAAAGTTTACACCATACACCTTTTTATTATTATTATCATAAGCTTTTACTAATTTACCATTTTTAATATCTTGACAATGAAATTTAACACCACGTAATCCCATTTTATCATAGGCACCTTCTACTTTATAAACAGCTGAGTTAGCAGGACATGTAAAATTATATTTTTCAATACCTTTTGTTTGATTACGATGGTCTCCTATAGTTGCTTCATTCACATTATCTTCACTCGCACCAAAAATACCGACATTATGTTTCTTGGGATTTGGATTTTTATTTCGATCATATAAATATTGTAATGCCGTTATTTTATTTGTATTTTTGTTATAGTTTACATTGGCACCTATAATAGGGTTATTATTATTAGATATTTCGTTTCCAGCTTTATTTGTAGGTTCTTTTATATATTTTTTTTTTTCAGCTGATTTATCTTTAGGTGAATAGTATGAATTACATTTAGTAGTACCACATTTAATACCGATGACTCTATTTGATATTTTACCGCCATTATCCGTAGAATCAGTATCTACATTATACCACCCTTTTTTAGTTTTAGCCATTTTATCAAAATCTAATACTGTATTTTCTGGATTTATAACTCGCTCTTTTTTAGTAATATTCTTTTCTCTACGAAAATTGGCTGTTTTCTTTTTAGAAATATCACATACATCGTTTTCACCAGGTACTCCCTGTTTACCACGTTTACCTGGTTGACCTTTAGCTCCTTTTTTAGTTGAAATAAATTTGAAATACGTTTTGTAAAACAAAAACACTCCTAAATTTAGTATAAAAAATAGCATAATTATATTAAATATCATTCTTAAATAGGGATCATTTATTTTTTGTTCAAACAAATATTTAATATAATTTGCTAAAAATATACTCGCAAACAATATACCAATGGATGCTGCTCTATATGTTTTCCAACTAATATCTCCTATTTTAAATTTTTTTTTTTTTTGAATATAATTAGATTCCACATTTAATTTAGGTAATTTGTTATAATGATTTACTATATCATTAGTAATCGTTTCTTTTACATCTGATATTTTTTCGGAAATATTTTCGCTAAAATTTTTAATATCGCCTTCTATAAATTCATCTAAAGTTGTATCATCCATTACTATTAATAAATATTTTAATAAAGTATTTTTACAACATATATTATATCCATATGATGTGGTTGCCGTTTTATTCCATCCTGAAGGACATCGTGCAGGAGTATTTTTATCAATTAAACACACGTTTTTATTTTCAAGAGATTCCATTGTATTAGCTGGAAAATAATTTAATTTATAGCTATTTAAACCTTTATTTTTTTCAAAATTAGAACTGCCTTCAGTTAAAGCATCATTTATTGAATCTGTGCCTGTTTCTGTTTGTGATATATAATACTTAGGACTTGATATTATGTTATTATTTGGATCTTTATTATTTGGGTTATTTGTTCGTGTATTACTACAACACAAATATTTATTTAGATTACTGCGATCGTTATAATCAGACTTATATTTATATTCTGAATATAAACTATCATTTGGACAATCTCCACTGTCTTTACTACAATTACAACCCGGAGTTTTAGAAATAAAACATAATCCTAATGGAGCATTTTCATCTTTGTAGTTTAATGATCCTGATGATACTACATAGTCTTCAGAGGGTGCATCCGGACAACTGTGATCATTTTCTAAATTAGGATCTTTTAATTTTTTAGATAATTCGGTTTCTTGGAGATTAACACGCTCTCTTATAGCTGCACCTCTTAACTCTTCTGGTTTTGGAATAAAACTATCATTTTTAAATTTAGATAAATATGTATCTACATGGTCATCTATTAATTGATAATTTAAACACACAATTTGACATCCACTATCCCAAAAATAATTTGGCTCATAATTTTTAGTAAATATACTGGTTATTGAAAATGCTTCATTAGGTGTTACAATCGTTAAGTTATTTTTATTATAATTACGGAGCGTTTCAGAATCTAATTTAAGCACAGATGGATTAGTTGCAGATGGATCTAATGATTCATAACTTATTTTTTTTAATGCCTCCTTTTCCCATGAATAATTTATAAATTCATCTAATTCCGAGTGTTGATATCCATCACTACTAAAAATTAGCATTTTCTTTTTTAAATACTTTATTGGAACTTGACCTATATTAACTTTTCCATAGGTATATTTATTTGATAGCAAATATCTTCTAAAATGAGTGTATATTATATCTCGCATTTTGTTTAAACTATTTAAATTATTATTTACATTTAGATTTAACATTAATATAAATGGGTCTTCATAATTATTAACATAGCCTGCATTAAACACTATAGTTGATAATAATTTACATAGATCTTCAAATGTTACACTATTTAATGATAGTTTCCATTGCCCACTTTTAACACCTGTGGAAATAACAGGATTCGCAAATTCGCCCATATTATCATTAAATACATCGACATATATACTACGAACACCATTTGTAATAATCTTTTCAGTTATAGACAAATCTATATATTCTAAATATTGATTAGGTCCCAAATATGGACGGAAAGCACTTGCTATATAGAAGTCACATAGCTTTAATTCACGATGTTCATTTAATTTAGAACTAACTAAAACATACCCATCCATTAAACTTATATCACTTAATACTTTAGATACACGATATGATTTAGATAATTTATAGGCAATATACAGTACAACTATAAATACTATAGTTATTATAATTGTATTTTTATATTTAATAACATCTACATTTATTTTTTTCATTACTATTTAGATACAAAATAATTTTAAAAATGAAATTTAAAATGTTAAAGAACTATAATTTATTTTTTGCGAATTATTTAAAAATAATATATGTCTATATTTATAAAAATGTCTGAAAATGTTGAATTGATTAAAAATAATGATAGTACAAAAGTATTAACAAAATCTAAAATTGATGAAAATCAAGAACCTATATTAAAAGAATCAAACCATCGGTATACTCTTTTCCCAATTGGATACAAAGGACTATTTAATTTATATAAAAAAGCATTAGCTTCATTCTGGACGGTTGAAGAAATTGATATATCAAAAGATATGAATGATTGGAATGGACTTAAAGAAGAAGAAAGACATTTTATTAAAAATATATTAGCATTTTTTGCAGGAAGTGATGGTATAGTTCTTGAAAATTTAGGTGTTCGCTTTATGAATGATATTAAAATACCGGAGGCTGCTTGCTTTTATGGATTCCAAATTGCGATGGAAAATATTCATTCCGAAATGTATTCTCTGTTAATTGATACCTATATTAAAGATAATAGTGAAAAAACACGGTTATTTAATGCTATAGATACGATACCATCTGTAGGGAAAAAAGCGGATTGGGCTATAAAATGGATTAATGATGAAAATTCTTCGTTTGCTAAAAGAGTTGTGGCATTTGCCGTTGTGGAAGGAGTGTTTTTTTCAGGCAGTTTTTGCTCTATATTTTGGTTGAAAAAACGCGGTTTAATGTCGGGATTAACATCAAGTAACGAACTGATAAGTAGGGATGAAGGTATGCACACTGATTTTGCAGTCGCAATCTATTCGCTTCTTGAAAATAAATTGGATTTTGAAACTATTAAAGAAATAGTTCAAGATGCCGTAGAAATTGAAAAAGAATTTATTATTGATTCTATTCCATGCAAGTTGATTGGAATGAACTCGGAGCTAATGTCACAATATATCGAATTTGTCGCAGACCGTCTTTGCCTCCAACTCGGTTATTCTAAAATTTATGGTTCTAGTAACCCATTTGACTTTATGGAAATGATTTCACTTGAAGGAAAAACCAACTTTTTTGAAAAAAGAGTTATGGACTATTCTAAAGCAAATATTGGAACACAAAATACCGACTTACACAGCTTCAACCTAGATGCTGATTTCTAATAATAAATACTAAATTATTAGAATTGATTATGAATTTTAAAAAAAATTAGAATAATGTAATTTTCCCAGCATTAATGGTGGTTTGTCTATATTGGATGTTGCTTTAACTAAATATTCATAGCATTTAAATTTTGTTTTTAACGTGTTTAATTCTTTTTTTTCTTCAGTAGATAAATTTTCATTGTCTTCATCAGTAGATTCTTGGGGTGAAGTATTAACAGAATCATCTTTTTTAGCTGTTTCCATTAATTTTGTTTCGCATGTTTCATATAATTCATCTATAAAATAAATCCCATAGTTACAGACCTTATTAGTATCATGTATATTATAATGTATTCCTAATTCAACAATATTAGAGTGATCTAGTATAACATGCTTATACACACAAATAAAAATCCACCATTGTACTATCAATGGATTAAACCTAAAGAGTGTTGGGAATATTATAGAAATCATTGTTAAGCATAAATCGTGAGGTGATCCATAATATGCCATAAAACCGAATAATTGTTTACAACTATGATGTTCTTTATGATATTTATAGAATAATTCACTATGTTTAAATTTGTGTAATAAATAATCTAAATTAATACCAGCGGCTAAAGTAACACTATATTCTAATAAATATCTAAATAGTCCATAATGTGAATCATCGTATCCAATATACATTAATTCGGATAAAATAAAAAATGGAATACTATTTTTTAATACATTGCTTAATACATTTGAACTTACTGATTCATAACATTCTTTAATCTTATTGATATCTAATTTCCGGATTCTGTTTTCAGGTAAAAATATATCATTCACTAAACCTAATGTTGAATATAGCGCATAACTAAATATAAAATAGAGATAAAAATAATACATTATGAGATAATTTATTTTATTCTTTTTAAATATTTATTTAATTCTTTTATTATTTTCTTTTTGGACCTTAAATTATTTTTAATTCCCTTTTCAATAGCTGTACTCTTAAGCTCCCTATAACTCAATTTATTTAAATCAAACTTGCTTAAACAATCTACTCTTTTGGTTCTTTACGTGAACCATACACTGATTTAGTACAGATTCCATAAGGATTTATGATACTACGTTTTTTGAGACTCTTTGCCCTAACTTTTATGACACAACTGCAATACTTTTTTTCAATATTTGATTTCACCATACTATATAAAAAGAAACTTTTTAAGAAAAAGTTTAGATCAAAAATAAAAAAAAAAATACTTTTTAAGAAAACAATAGATTTTGTTAAAACTTTTTTTAAAAGTTTTAAAAAAATCTATTCATTTTCATGTTCATTTTCATGTTCTTGTATGGTATTAAGCTTTCTTCCACGTGCCGTTGAAACTCTGTTTATGGGTCTTGTAATGAGTCTTAAATTATTATAATTAACAGTCATTGCATCGCCTTTAAATTGTTCGCCATTAGTATGATAATTAGCCACTTTAGCTTTTTGCACATTATTATCATCTGTATATATTTCTACAACTTCTACTAAATCGTCTTTGTAGGCATTGTGACCCTCATTCTCTATGATGGTAGCGAAATCATCTACCTCTACGATTGATCTTCCATTATTACTCTCATGAGAGTTTGCTAGTACTCCGTTATATAAACAACGACCTTCCACGGTATTCCAAGCACAACCTTTTATTTTTCCACAAACTTTATAGGCCACAGGACACTTAGTTAACTTCAGTTTTGATCCGCCACTAATATATCTTTTAGTTCGTTTATTTCTTAAAGATTTTCTTGATCTTCTTAAACCACCTCGCATTGAACGAGAATTTCGTCGCATTGAACGAGAATTTCGTCGCATTGAACGAGAATTTCGTCGCATTGAACGTGAATTTTTTCTACCAACTCTTCTAACCATTTTATAATATATACAAAGAAAATAATTTTACAAAATACTTTTATTAAAAAACCTTTTTAAGAAAAAGGTTGACCAAAAATAAAAAAAAATAATGTTTTTGTTAAAACTTTTTAAAAGTTTAGATTTTGTTAAAACTTTTCTTAAAAGTTTCTGTAAATAATAGATTTTGTTAAAACTTTTTTTAAAAGTTTCTGGAAAACTTTTCTTAAAAGTTTCTGTAAAACTTTTCTTAAAAGCTTATGGAAATTTTAGTGCTATTTCAGTAGGATTCATAATACTTGCATATGCTAATTTTAAATGTGCCTCATTTGTTATATTTGCAGTGATAGTTCTAACCCAATTTTCGTTTAATTTTTTTTCATCTAATATAGTATCTAATAATGTATTAAAATTTATTGCATTACCATTGGGACTATCCTTGATAACATAATTTTCGTCTGATTCAGTATTATCACCTCCTTTTAGTAATTGTCGGTATTTTTTGTCTTTTAAATCTCGCAAATTATTATCTGGATTACCGTTTTCATCTACTTCAGGCATAATTAATAATCCTTGTGGAAGATTAGCCACTGTCAACATATTAATTTTTGCTGCGTTAGTTGTATCAAAACCTCCATTAGTTTTAATATAACTATTAAAGTTTTCTTCATTTACAGGTTTCCAATTATCATCTTTACTTAAATAAGTAGAAGCATTCTCTTCAATAATCTCTAATGATTTTAACTTGTCTTGATCTTGTTGATCATTAAATGATTGTAATATACGGTCTAAAATACCTATTAAAATATTTTTATTCATTTTAATTTGTTCATTTATTTTATATACACCAATTGCTCCTTTAGGTACTACAGTATATTTAGCCAATATACCATCATCAGATTTTGCCCAATCCATAAGTTCATCTCCAGAAGTAATTTCAGATAATTCTTTAAAACCAAGATTACTACCTTCACCTGCACCTTGTGATCCTCTTACACAGTTTAAAGTGTCTTTATATTTAGCGTCATCGCATAATGGTTGGATAAAATAATTAGATGAAAAATTTTCACGGTATCTTCTAACACACGCCACTATTACAAGAATTAAAACAACAACCATTAAAATAGTATTCACCATACTTAAATCTAATTTTAAATTCATTTTCGACTTCATTTATATATATACAAAATATTTTAATTTAAACAAACTTTTTAAAAAAAGTTTCTTTTTGTCTAAACTTTTTTCTAAAAAGTTTTAAAAAGTTTTAACAAAAATAAAATAAACTTTTTAGAAATAATAGTTTTTTGTCTAAACTTTTTTCTAAAAAGTTTTTTTTTCCTAAAAAGTTTTTTTTTCCTAAAAAGTTTTTTTTTCCTAAAAAGTTTTTTTTTCCTAAAAAGTTTATTTTATTTTTGTCTAAACTTTTTTCTAAAAAGTTTGTTTTAGTAACATGCACGACGCTTTTGTTTTTTTCGATGTGTGCGTTTATTGAATTTAAACCACCACCCTGTTTTATTGGTTCTTTTTCGCTTTGTTTTATTAAGAGGTTTAAATTTTTCTTGATCCTTCTGACATTTTTTTAAATAGTTATTATTTTTAGATAATTTAGCATTTTTTGGCAACTTAAATAATCGTCCAAAACTTTTTTTAAATCCTTTCATTTAATATTATGATATAAAAAAAAACTTTCTGTCTAAATATTAATGAAGAATCCATTTAATGAAAATGATTTTAATAGTGGCGATGGTATGCTTACCTCAGTGTGGGGACCTAGTTTATGGCATTCGCTTCATACTATAAGTTTTAATTATCCTGTAAAACCAAGTAAATTAGAACAGAAAAATTATTATGACTTCTTTATGTCCTTAAAGAATATTTTGCCTTGCGGATATTGTCGTGAAAACTATGTCAAAAATATTAAATCTGTACCTTTAACTATGAAAACTATGAAGAATAGAGAATCATTATCTAAATGGTTGTATGAACTGCATGAAGAAATTAATCGGATGTTAGGAAAAAAATCTAATTTATCTTACGAAGATGTTAAACTTAGATATGAAATGTTTAGATCACGATGTCTTGGAAAAGCTTCTAAAAAGAATAAACATTCTAAAAAGAATAAGAATACTAAAGTAAAAGAAAAAGGGTGTGTTAAACCATTATACGGTAAAAAATCAAAGTGTGTTATCAGTATTGTCCCAAAAAATACCAAGTGTAAAACTTTTAATATTGATAAACAGTGTATCCTTAAGAAATAATTTTATTTAGTTCTTTCATTATTGATTCATGATAAACACATTTATTTAAATTATGATTTGCATAAATATTAGCCATTTTTAAATGGTAGTCCATTTTTAAATGGGATCCATTATTTTTGTGTGATTGTGATTTAAAACTATTACTTAAGAATTTACATTTTGTAAAATGAAATTTATTACTTTCATTATCCATTTTTTTTATTAAATAAACATTATCATTATCTTCAAACATATTAACTATTAATACTATTAATTATTTAAATCAATTTTTTTATTCGTATAATTTCTTAAATTATTTAATATTATGTATCTAAATGTTTAATATTTGTAATATGCTTCCTAAAGATTTAATGGATAAATGTGAAATGTCTGGATTAACGAATAAAAAGAAAGATGAACCTTCAGTAAATGAACTTTTAAATTCTAAAGTATCTTTAGAAAAAAATACAGAAATCATTAATTCTATAGTTAAACTTAAAAAAGAACAAACAGTCGCCGCCGAAAATGTATTTGATGATTTAGAAGTATTTAAAGGTGGTGATTCATTAGAAAATTCTATATTTAATGTTATAAATAAAACACACACTATATTTGGATCAATTCATCTTAAAAATATGCTTGAAAATCCAACTAAAGATATTAGCATTCTTAAGAATCGGCAAAATATCTTAAATAAAATATCAACAGAATTAATTTTAAAACTCAATGAAAAATTGGTTAAACTTAAGGATTTAGAAGAAGATGTAATGTGGCTATTAAGAGAACGTAATCCTGAAGAATTAAAATTAATTGATAGTGTCTATTTTACAAACAAATATTTATCAATGCTTAACACTAATGAAGACATTATGTCGATTTACTCAATGTTTACCATATTTTTTGCTCCTATTTATGGAGTAGTTTCACCAATAGTTTTTTTTATACTACCATATTTGTATTTGTATTTCTTTGCAGGAGTAAAATTTAGTTTTAAAACATATTTCGATATTTTTAAAGTGAGTATATTGGGAGGATTCAATATATTTTCAGGATCTAAAAATAGTACTATAACTAAATATTTTTCAGTTATGCTTTCTATAATAATTTATTTCCAAAATTTTATGAACACTATTAAAGCTGCAAAAAGTAATCACAAAATTATTAATGTGTTACACACTAAATTATACAAGCTAAATACTTTTATGACTGAGTGTCAAGAAGTATTTAAATTAGTTAAAGATATATTTAAACATGATGAAGTCGATTTTTTTGATAAATGTATTGATAATCAATTATTTAGGGGTGATGCTTCAATGCTGTCTAATAAAGGAAAAGTATTAGTCAGTTATAGGAAAATTCAAGAAACCGAAAATTTTGTTGAAAAATACAAAACTTATTTTAACATGTTAGGAGAAATTGATGCGTATTTATCGATAGTCTCTTTGGTTCGCGATTTTAATGATAAGAATTACAATATATGCTATACTCGGTATGAATCTAATGTTAAACCTCACATTAAACTTAGTGGTTTATGGCATCCTTATTTAGCTAAAAATAAATTGAATGATGAAGTTGTTTGTAACAGTGTAGAATTGGGTGGTGTTGCGAATAATCCAAACAATATTGTGCTGACGGGTCCTAATGCCGGCGGAAAATCAACCTTTATTAAAGCAATGAGTCTATCATTATTATTTTCACAAACGTTCGGTATATCTTTTTCTAAAGAAGCGTATATTACACCGATGACCTTAATTAACACTTACCTTAATATTCCCGATTGTAAAAATAAAGAATCGCTGTTTGAAGCCGAAATGCACCGAGCACGGAATCATCTTAACAAACTTAAAGAACTTGGGGAACAAGAATTTTCATTTATTGTGATGGACGAAATATTTAGCAGCACAAATCCTGAAGAAGGCATATCAGGAGCTTATGCTATTTGTAATAAATTAGCTGAATATGATAATTCTGTAGCTATTATAACAACCCACTTTAATTATTTAACTAATTTAGAAAAAGGTGGCAAATATAAGAACTACAAAATACCAATTAGTAGAAATGAGGACAATGAAATTATTTATCCTTATAAACTTGAATGTGGGGCTTCTGATCAACACATCGCCCTTGAACTCTTGAAGAAGAAAGGATTTGAACATGATTTGGTTGAAGACGCCCTAAATATATGTGATACACTCAAAAAAATAAATAATAATGACTCGACTGATAATAGTGATGACGAAAGTGAAAATGGTGAAGATGGAGAAGAATCAGTTGACGATGGAGAAGAATCAGTTGACGAAGATGCCTCTACTGCATCTGCAGCATCGGATGCTACCTCTACAGAGTCTGTAGCTGAAGACATTTCTAATGAAAAAATAGGTGAAGATAATGATGACTTGGTAAACCGTTTAATAGATGAAGTAAATGCCAATACATCTGTTTCTAAATAATAACGTTATTTTAAATTTAATTTTAATAAATTTATTTTATTAATTAATAGTATAAATGAAAAAAAATAGTTCTTTAAGAAAAAAAAGAGGCTCAATAAAAAAAAGAAGAACTATAAATTATTCAAGGAAACTCATAGGTTCACGAAAAAAACTATGTTCAAAGAATCATGGCGGTTCTATAAAAAAAAGAAGAACTATAAATTCTTTAAGGAAAAAACGTGGATCTAAAAAAATAAAACGAAATCTAAAGTCATTGAGGAAAAAAGTATTAAAGGGTGGTGGCAATATAATAGTAACACAGGAGTTAATAAAACAATTAGAGGCCAATAAATGGTACCATGGATATATTTCCTTTGATAAAATAAAAAAAAGATTATCGGAAGCTGCTTTTACAGCAAAAGAAGAAGGACAATTTCTTGTGGCGGTGAATAGAAATTACACTTTAAAAATATGGGTGCGTTACAAATCGCTTCTAACAGGCTCGTTCTTAGTTAAGTCTTTTTCAATAGAAAAAGGCAATGAAAATGGTATTTCAATTGAGAGTGAGAGTGTTAAGATAAGAAAAATAGAAAAAAAAAAAGATAGTATTGTTTATACTTCAATTACCGAATATATAAACAATATTATCAATAAAAAGAAGGTGGAGCTTAAGTTTACTGAAAAAGTGATAATCTTTCGCAAAAGAGGGTTTATAGCCCACGCACTTAACGCACCTTCCGAAGTTGAAGCTACCCAAACATATTACTTTAATAGTCCTGTAGAGAGAGGTCCTGGTGTTACTATCAATTATCCCCCATTACCAATTAAAAAAACGATATCTCCTATGCAGAGACATGCAGAAGAAAGTCTTAAGGATACAGCAGATGAAACTTTTAAACCTGATGGAACTTTTGTGTTGCAAAAACGTGCGCCGGCGCACGGGTATTTACTTTCGGTAATGTACAAAGGTAAGCCAACACACCATTTGATATCAAAAAATAATGGACATTTCCTTATTAACAAGAAGTCGTACGGTATTTTTAAAACGGTTGCGTCTTTGATTGAGTACCTCAAAAACCCACCCCAAAATACGGAATTTAAAATATGGCCAGTGGACGCTGCATTAAAAACGGAAATCATACCTAATCCCCCTACCACTCCAGCAACACCAGCAGACACAACAACAGGAGCAGGTACAACAGCAGGTACAACATTAGAAAAAGCAGTAGCAGGAACAAAAGCAGCAAAATGTGTGTACGTACACACAGGTATTTCGCGGAAAAAGGCAGAAGAGTTGGTTAGAGAAGCTGGGTTGGACGACGGTCGTTTTTTGTTGCGGAAGCTGGAGGGTAACCCAGTACGGTACGTGGTTTGCGTGGTGTTCAAAGGTAAACTAACGCACCATTTGATGAAGAAGATTTGGGGGATTTACTTTATCAAACAAAACCAAACAAAAGTTTTATTTTACGAACAACAATTTAAAAAATATACACAGTTGATTTCATATTTGGGCAAGAAGCAAACTGGATGGCCAGTCGCTCTTGACAAGCCTGTCTGCGTGAAGGCAACGGGTGTAGCACCAGCAGAACCAGCAGCACCAGCAGCACCAGCAGCACCAGCAGCACCAGCAGCACAAGAGACAAACATAGCAACAGCTATAAAAGACACAATTTTATATAATAAACAATTTCGCGAAAACCTCGGTCTTATACAAAAAGCGTTATCTAACACAAGGGTGAGAGCAATTCAAAATAAACCAAGCGATTATATATCTAAGGGAGGGGACGTAGGCACTTTTAATAGAATGGTTACAAATACATTTCCGGTAATACATACAAAACTTAAAGATTTAATAGATGATTGTGTTAAACTTACAGGTTTTAGTCCTGCAACGGAACAGGAAACAGACGAATTAAAATTGAGAGAACAATTAAATAGAATGTTAAAAAAAAGACCTTTAGTATTCCAGGGGAAGGACGATAGAACTATATTTCGTCCCAAGAAGGGTGATGAAACACTAACCCAGGAAATGGCAACTGCAACCCCAAGAACTAATACTTTTAACTTTGATCATCAACAAATGATGAGAGAACAAGGGACTGTCAATCCTAATGGAATTGATATAAATAAGTATCAATCATATAGAGAAATGGCTTTGTCATCATTATTAGCTGTAACAACACCTACATATTTTATCAATGATGGAAGCAGGGGGAACATGGGGAGGCCGGGTGCAAAAGGCACATTTACAGATAAGGGTTATTTAATAGCACAAGTTGGAGCAAGATTTGAAGCTATGTACAGAATGGAATGGCCGCATATTATGGTTACAAAAACACAAAATACACAAGAAAACGGATATGGAATATTTAATGA
>Ga0209632_10003595_pt1 | contig 14112 bp, 11 predicted proteins | sample COG_10_FD_184754 | JGI IMG/M metagenome (GOLD analysis project Ga0209632, IMG submission 184754) | Pelagic Microbial community sample from North Sea - COGITO 998_met_10 (SPAdes) (version 2) | ecosystem: Environmental > Aquatic > Marine > Neritic zone/Coastal water | place: Helgoland, sampling... | reverse complement strand
CGGAGCCTCCTCCTCCTCCTCCTCCTCCGACGTTTCGTACGCGATGGTGAACTGGGCATGAAGGACAGACCCCACGTGAGCGAATCGAAGCACCACGAAGTCATTGTCATCGGCGCGGGCGTTTCCGGCATTTACCAGATCAAGCGATTGGTCGACCTCGGCCTAGACGCAATCGTACTCGAGGGCGACACCGACCTCGGCGGCACCTGGTACCGCAACCGCTACCCCGGCTGTCGCTTCGACTCCGAGAGTTACACGTACGGCTACTCGTTCTCGCAAGAATTGCTCGACGAATGGCATTGGAAAGAGCGGTTCTCCTCCCAGCCCGAGAACCTTCGTTACCTGAACTTCGTCGTCGACAAATTCGACCTGCGCCGCCACATGCGATTCAACTCACGCGTGACGGCCATGTCGTGGGACGAAGACGAACGAATCTGGCACCTCGATCTTGAGAACGGCGACACCTATACCGCCCGCTTCGTCATCACAGGGATCGGCGTACTGACGATCCCAACGACGCCGCAATATGCAGGGCTCTCCGACTTCGAAGGCGATGCCTTCCACACCTACGCGTGGCCGAAGGAATCCATCCCGCTCAAGGGACGCCGTGTCGGAGTCATGGGAACCGGCGCAACGGGTATCCAGATCATCTCCGAGATAGCGGACAAAGTGGATGAGCTCTTCGTGTTCCAGCGCCGGCCAAACTGGAGCACCCCGCTTAACAACTCGCCTATTTCTGACGAGGAGATGGCTAAGATCAGGGCGCGCTACGACGAGATCTTCGCGAACTGTGCGGTGACGAGTGGGGGCTTCGACCACCTCCCCGAGCCACGCCGGTTCTTCAAGGTGGCACCCGAGGAACGCAAAGCGCTTTGGGACAAGCTCTACGACACACCCGGCTTCGCGATCATGGCGAGCAACTTCGCGGATATTTTCTTCGACGAGGAAGCCAACCGCGAGATGTCCGAATACGTGGCGAACCGTATTCGCGCGCGCGTGAATGATCCTCTCCTCGCCGAGAAGCTGATTCCAAAGGATCACGGCTTCGCCACGCAACGCCTACCGCTCGAGACACACTATTTCGAGGCGTACAACCGAGACAACGTCCATCTCGTCGATCTCTCAGAAACCCCCATCGAACGGTTCACATCCAAAGGAATCCAGACGACCGCCGGACACTACGACCTCGATGTTATGGCGTTCGCCACCGGCTTCGATGCGATGACCGGCGCCTGGGACAAGATCACGATCCGCGGTGTGGGCGGCGAGGCCCTAGGCGACAAATGGCGTGACGGGCCGAGCACCTACTACGGGCTCATGACCCATGGATTCCCGAACCTGTTGATGGTCGCCGGTCCCCAGAGTGTTTCCGGCTCAACAAACTTCCCCCGCGCGATCGAAAGCGGCGTCGATTGGCTGACAAACTTTCTCGAGCACGTCAGAAGCAAGAACGTCACGCGCTTCGAGGCGAGTGAGCAGGCCGAGAAGGCATGGGGCGAAGAAGTCATCGCCTCTCAAGAACGAATGCTCATGCGAAGAAGCCGCGGTTGGTTCACCGGCTACAACGCGAATGTCGAGGGACACGGCGAAGACGTAGTCCGGTACCTGGCCTACTGGGGCGGCGCTCCGCAATACAACAAAATAGTTAGACGAGTGGCTGACGAGGGATACCCGGGCATTGACCTGGGTTGATCGCGGATCGCGGATCGGGCCGCAGCTGCGACAGCCCTAACCTAACCCTAAAATCTACAGGCATGACTCGTTGAACCGCGAGAGTCGTCGCAAGATGCTTATCTATGCGAATCTGCCTAAGGCGTCGAAGGTTCCAGCGGCGCTGGCTCGCGCAAAAGCGTTGCCGGCTCCATAAACTAAACCGGGGAGAGTCTTTCGACTCCCCCCGGCTTAACATCACGTTCGGCGGTTTAATGCCACACGTTTTTGCGACTAGAGATCCGCGTTCTAGCGACGGCTCCGTCGCGAGAGGCTCATCAGCCCGAGACCTAGGAGAAGAGCCGTTCCCGGCTCAGGAATCGCTGCGATCATGCTATCGCCCAAGACTGTCGCGAGCGCGGTGGTCGGATGGACCGTATCGAAGAAAGCGAAGCCCGAGCAGTTAGGCGGCGTGCCCGTCGTTAGGCAGGAGCCCGTAACATCGAGGCCCGCCGGAAGTCCGAACAAGCCCGGGTTCAAGAGCGCCGCGTCATAGAGGCCGATCGCGTCAAGCGTAAAGACGCTGGCGTCAAGGGCGGCGAAGAGTTGGGTGCTGAGGTCAAGGGACAAGGCACGGCCGTGGTCCACCGCAGCAGTACCGAGGCTAAGAGTCTCGGGAATGTTGCCGACATCACCCACCCCATTGACGAGGATGTGCTGGGCGCCTGCGGCTTGGAGTGCGGTGACTTGACCGGTGATGGCCCCGAGCACGTTGTCGATCACTTGCTGATCCGTGAGAGTTGAAGTTCCTGCGTTCACGGATTGAACTTGGTCACGTACGTCGTTGCCACCCACGTTGATGAGGTAAAGGGCGTTCGCATCAGCGATGCCGGATTGGTCAAAGAGGAAGGTGTTTACCTGAAGTGCGATGTCCGGGAGGCTGCCGCCGACCGCGCGAGCCCCACCGTAGGAGTAGTTCGTTCCGCCTTCAGTCGAGGCGATCGAGTTCGTTCCGTCGATCGCTTGGTTGAGCACGTCCGCACCCGTGAGTCCGTTCGTGAATCGGCCATCCGAGTAGCCGAAGGAAGCGGGAGCGGGATCACACGGAGGGACGCCTCCCGTGAAGGCACAAGGGGTAGTGCCGGGTCCCCCCAACGCGTTCTGAGTGTTGCCCGAATCGACGAGACTGTCGCCGAAGACGTAGAGATCGCTGAGTGTGTTGATGTCGACGGCGAGGGCCGGCGTCGCAAATAGCATGAAAAGAAGGGTGAGCCGGGAAAGGCTGCGCAGTCGCATTTGGATTAAGCCCCGTTCTGTGGATTCAGTAGCTGGGTGGGTGCCTCAATGCGCCGTAACATATTCACATTATCGTCACTGCAATTACACATTAGGCAAAAACACTATCTACCGGCGGCATCTAAATAGCAAGATAAAACAGTATTTTGTTGTGTTACTCCCCGTCTTTTTTACCAACACGGCTCCGCTCGACCTATTTTCATAGGCTTTTCTCTCATTCCGAGACCAAGTAGTAAGACACGTCGAACATCTGGCTCGATCCGATCGCGCCCAGCTCTGCTTCTTGCCTGGCTCTCGGTGGAGGCGCGGTAAGCGCCTAGGCACTATTCCTCGTTCGGCGCGTACCAGACCGGCGACGTATACGCACGATCCTGTGTGTTTTTCACTACGCCCTTAGGGACATCTGAGCCGAAGACCTTGGCGTCATGCGCAGACCATCTCGGCGTCGGAATCTCGAGCACGCGGACGTAGTAAAACGCGCTCTGTTTGCGATCGAAGTCCGGATCTTCCCAGAACGTCTCAAGCATCGCCGCCCCGATCGAGTTCGTAAACGTCGCGTTCTTCAAGTCGACGGTGTCCCCGACGGGAGGCGCCTTCCCATCGGGACCGAGCGTGCGACCGCCAGAAAGTGCCACGTTATATACCTTCTCATGACTTTCGCCGTCGGACCCCATCCAGCCCTTCACCACTTGGATGCGATCGAGGTTCGCGCCCTTAGGGTCTCGAATAGCACGAACAAGGAATCCCGGTCGATCAAACCAAGCCGCCTTGTTAAGGACCCCCCCCATGGGCACGCCCTTCGCATAGCCTTGTACGGCCCAGTCGGGATCTTCTAAATCATCGGAGTCGAAATCAAAGCCAGCGAAGAGACGTACCCGCATCCGTGATCCGGTTGTCGCGAAGGTCTCGCGACGCTCCATCGCATCGAAGATCGCTGCGCGCGTATTCTCAGGCGCCCAAACCGCTGCCAGTCCCGAAGCCACCATCTGCCAGCCAAAGACGGCGCTGTCTCCGACCTTCGCAAGCGCATCGGTCATGCGGGTCGGCGTCGGCTCCATCCCCGAATGCTTGCCGAAGAAGTTCTCTTCGCGCGCGGTCGCGAGTCCAGTGTGGCTATCCGTGCTTCCGATCATGCCGAAGCGGTACGGATTGACGCCAACCTTCGCTTCAACCTCGAGCCCGAGCTTGAGCGCCGACCTAGCATATTCGCCGGGCAACATATCGTCGGTCTTCGCCTGCGTACCGCCTAAATTTGAGGTGTCCCAATTCTCGTAATTCGCGAATTCATCGTTTGGTGAGAGTGTCGGATGCGCTTCCCCGTCGCCCTTGATCTGAGTCACTTCAACGAGCGGCTCCCAGCGGATGCGTTCGCGCGCATATTCCGCGTCGAAGGCGCTTCCGTTAATCCGCTCGGTCTTGAACATGCGCCCGTTGCTCAGATTTCCGTTATGCGGAATCGCGAGTACATCGTCGCCGGTCGCTTCCTCGTAGGCCGCCATATCCTTCCAAAGATCTTCCGGATCGGGACTGTCGAGGGACGATGCCGGAACGCGACTGCCGGCCTTGTCGGCCTGGCCCTTGTAGATAACGACGCGATGTAAGTTGTCGCCCTCGATCATCGACGTCCACTCGTAGCCCGTGAACGCGGTAAACACACCGGGCTGATCGTGGCGATCGGCGGTCTCGGCAACCCGTGACCAAATCTCTCCGGCCAGTCCGGGCAAGTCCATCTTGCGGCGGTTCATGGAGAGATCCCCGATCAGGATCATCGCCGCCTCATAGAAGCCCGTCTCGCTCGACTGCGATTTATCGAAAAGCATGCGGCCGTAGTCCGTTGCCAGCAGCTGCTCGTCGCCGGCGAAGAGCCGCGACATGAGGCCGAGATATTCCATGTGATCCGAGACAACTAAGAAGTCTAGGGGCTCACGAAGCTGGGCATTTAGGCCATGGGTAGAAACGACGCGCTCGCCCTTGGCGAACCGAAACGCCTGATCGGGATCGAGCTTCACGCCGAAGAGATAGGCGTCCGGCGAATTCGTCGTATGCAGATGGGTATCGCCGAAGAAAACTTGATCGGGCAAGTCACGCCCAACATAAGGTGAGTAATCGACGCCCTCGCCTTCCGTCTTCGCAGAACCCGCTTCGTCTCCCGCGCCCGCCGGTACGGTCGCCCCGAATACGCCGACAAGTCCGATCGCCAATGCGAGCACCATACGGGCCAGCCCGTCATGCTTCACTGCTCGCTGCGATTGCCTTCGTCCGCTTCGCTTAACAGTCGTCCCCTTCATCGGAACCTCCGCGCCACACAAATCGGCGTCGCGGCCAGTCTCGCAAAGTTGGGACGCCCGCGCAGGGGACGGAACGTCAGAGCTGATCGGGGAGGTTTCGCCGCACTGCCGCGAAGTCCGGGGCGCGCTCCAGGAGGTCGATAATGCGCTTACCTGGGCGGCGATAGATGAAGGGAAGAAACGACTCGCCTTGTTCGGGATCCGGTGCATAAGCCAAGCTAAAAGGCGCCCCAAAGCGCGCCTCCGAATGAATCCCTTCCAGGTTGCCGCGCGGATCGACAAAGATCCACGCCTCGGATGGGCCCCAATAGATCGCATTAAATCCGTGTAGCACGAACTTCCCGGGGCGGTCGGCATTTGCAAGCCGCGCATAACAAAATCCGGTTGGAAAGCCCGCGAAGCGCAGCAACCCTGCAAGCAGATGGCTCTTCGCATAGCAAAGCCCGGTACCCTCTCGAAGAACCTCGCTCGCGCTACAAGTTGCAAGTTCCGCTGGAACATCAAACGAGTGATCGATCTCATCGCGCACGTACTCAAAGAGCGCACGAACGCGGCCTTCGGCCGATTCGCATCCTTCGAGAAGCGACTTTCCGAGCGTCATCACCGTAGGCGTCTGCCAGTCGATGGTGATGGTGTCCTCTAGATAGCGACCCAGATCGTCGCTTTCAGGCTCTGGCAGCCCTTGGCCAGAAACCTCAGCCACCGGCCGCTTCCCGGCGCTCCTCGGCACGACCTTCAAGGATATCCCTCACGATCACGTTCGGAACGCCGAGTGCGCGCAAAGCGGTAGACACCACATTATCGATCGATCGATGCAGGTCAAAAACGCGATTGCCGTCAACAATATCGAAAGCGGGCTGATGCGCATCGATCAAAGCGATTCGGTCCCCGCCTAACTCAGTCTTTAAATAGTCAACGGAGGGCTGAACGTTGTCGACGTAGAAGTCAAAGCGACGCTTGAGCGCATCTTCGTTATCGTCGGCGCGACCACGCTTGCCAGCGCGCGCACTCATCTCTGCCTTACTGATGGAGAGGTGAAGCACCTTTAGGACGGGTAGCCCCTCGCCTTCTAGAAAACTAAGCAGATGCTGCGAGGCAGCGACGGTTCGCGGGTAGCCATCCAAGATGAAGGGACTGTCGACACCTTCGGTATCCGCTGCGAGCGCACGTTCCATTTCCGCGGAGATCAAATCCTGGGTCCAGCGATTCGGAATCAGCAGACCTTTTGCGGTACAGAACTCAAGCCAGTCGATCTGTGAAACTACGGCCTTCCCACTCACGTCGTCGGAGATGAAGCGACTTGGCGTACGGCCGAAATGTTTCTCCACGTCCGGCAGGTAGCGTTTCACCTTTTCGCTGAGTTCATCGTTCGTATCGATACAGTCGAAGATATTGACCTTCGGAGAGAGCTCGTATTTATCTTCGAGGAGCCTGGCGAAGCTCGGGTCACTCTTCGAGCGTTCAATTGTAGTCCGCAGGATTTCGCCCATGGATAAGTGACGAGTCGAGTCGATCGAGACCAGTTCGCAAAGCGCCGCGGCCACCTCGCCCTTCCCGCAGCTCGAAGGCCCGGTTAGGATGACAACGCCCGGACCTCGGAGCGCGATGCGCTCCACGCGGACGAGGGATCGCGGTGCTGTCGAAGTCGCCATCTTTTTCTTTCCCCGTTTTCGCAACAAGCTCGCAACGGACATTTTGCCCATCGGCGATTGCGGGGCCAACGTTACCATGGCCCGCAGCTATGGCCGCCTCTGAAGACGACACCGCCCCCCATCCTCCTCATGAACGCATCCGCCTCCGCGCGATCGCAGGGGGCCATCGTGCCAGCCGCAAGCGCGTCGCCGAGGAATGGGCGCTCGTACTGACGGCCGAGGGGTATAGCCCGAAGCTCGTTCGCGACGAGGATCTGTACGCGATCGAAGTCGACGGGCGCGATGCCGAGGCCGCGGATGCCAGCCTCACTTCGTGGCAGGCGGAACGGGCGGAACGAGCGGCAACCAAACCTCTGCCGGCCGCGCCGGAAGCGACGTCCGTAGACCTCGGACTCGCCTACGCGAGTGCGCTCTGTCTGCTCGCATTTCATCTGGGGCTCGAATGGACCGGAAACCACGAGGCCTACGTGGATCTCGGCGATAGCCAAGCGGCCTTAGTGCTCTCAGGACAGATATGGAGAGTGTTGACGGCCCTCACTCTTCATGCAGACCTCGCCCACGTGGCGGGCAATACGCTCTTCGGCGGCTTCTTCCTAGCGGCGCTCACCGGCCGACTCGGCCTTGGCTGTTCGATCCTTGCGTTCCTCGTCAGCGGCACCCTCGGCAACTTCGCCAACGCCGTCTACTACGGCTCCGCCCATAGCTCGATCGGTGCCTCGACAGGCGTATTCGGCCTCGTCGGTGTGCTGGCCGGCCTCGCCGCCTGGCGCAGAAACCGCATGCATGCCCCCAAGCGCGGAGCCTGGATCGCATTCGCCGCAGGCCTCGGCGTCGTGGCCATGCTCGGCGGCCCCGGTCAGAGGATCGACTTCGCAGCCCATCTCTTCGGCCTCGCGGCTGGCGCACTGACGGGGGTGTTGATCTCGATCCCTCTCGCATTCCGCACTCGCCCGGGACTCCCGGCCCAAGTTGCCGCCGCAGTGGCGAGCGCTCTTCTCGTGTTTGGCGCTTGGCGCCTCGCCTAAACCTCGACCCATCGTCCGCCGGGCTGGACCGCAGGCTCGACATAACCCTCCGCCGGCCAATCCCATCGCGTCCACTCCGCAAGCGTCGGGATCTCTACTCCCGCAGGCAAAGCCTCGTCGCACACGAAGATCGCGTTAGGGCAGTAGGGCTCGGTGTACACCAAGGTGTAATTCTTCTCGCGTGCGAGCTTGTGGAATGCGGCAAGGCTCGCGCCGTGATAGAGGCTGTAGTTCTCCTTATCCCAGCCATGGTTGGCGTCGTACGCGATGGTCTTTGCTGTCTCGGGCATGAAGAAGACGTTGTACTCAACGATCACTACGCGCGGCCGGTAGCGCCCAAGCGCCCTCCAAACCCAATAGTCGTTGCCATCAATATCGATCGAGAGTAAATCGAAACCGGCCGGCACCTCAAAATCGTCAAAGAGCGACTCAATATTCTCCGCGTCGACGTGCGCGCGCCGGACGAGCTCCCCGTCCGCGCGGTCACTCCCCTCCAGCAAGAGTCCGCTCCAATCATGATGGAGTCTTAGGTTCGCGGTATTCGAGAGATGTAGTCCGTCCCATGCGCCAAATTCCACGAAGGAGCGCTGGCCCGCGCCAATTTTTTCGAAGAGCCGCAAGAGAACGCCGTCCTCGCCGCCCTGGGAATAAACCTGGCCCGCGTGCCCCTCAAGATCCTCGCGCCAGGCATTCGCACCTCCGCCTGCGACCTTCTCGGATTCTTCATCCCGCCGCTTTCCGATCATCGAACCCTCATCTCTCTCGTCATTTCAGTGTTAACTCGGCGGCCGCTTGCTAAACAGGTCCTTTGCCGAGCGGCGGCCAAGGCTATCATGCCGTCGCGAAACAAGGAGATCCTGAGCGATGAGCGAAACAAATGATCGAAGTGGCGTCTACCCGATCGGCAAGGCCGTGCTCGGAGCGACTTGGCTCTTTGCCACCGCCTGCTTCTTCCCGCCACTAAACGGCGCCGAAATCGGTGCCCTCGGGCGAAGCATCTTCGGCGTGCTCGCCGTCACGCACATCGTCGAATGCCTATTTTTTCTCGGCACGCTCCGAAAGACTGGCCGTCCCCTCGTAGGCGAGCTCTGGCAGACCTTCCTCTTCGGAATCGTCCACGTGTCGGCAATCCGGGCCGAGTCGAAGGACTAAGACGGGTACGAGACGAAGAACGAGGTCTACGCGTCCCCGAGCGACTCCCAGAGTCGCATCCCCGCGTAAGGCGCGTAGCCGCGGCAGGGCAGACAACCCTCAAGTACTTTCTCGACATCCTCCGCAGCCTGCGGTTTCCATCAGGAATTCAACTTTGGCGTAATCGCCTAGTGAAGCCCCTCCAGTAAAGCATCACCCCAGGCGTCGACGATCCGACCCACAAAAGCCGTCGCGCCCTTCACGCCGCGAAACTAGCGCCCCTGCCCTCGGTCCCGAGACGGACGACGATATCCGCCCCGCTTCTCGCCACCTGGCTTGCCTCCGCCGGGCCGTCCGCCACCACCGCCATGCGACTGGATCCTCGGCTGTCGCGAGGGGATCAGACAATCAGGGCCTTCGCCGATCAGGTCTTCGCGTCCTGCACGGAGGAGCGTGTCCTTCACCATCTTCCAGTTCTCCGGCGCGAAGAACTGTAGGAGCGCTCGCTGGACCTGGCGATCCTGCAGGCGCTTCGCCGTCTTCACAGGCTTCATGGTCATAGGATCGATCCCGGTCCAGTACATACACGTCGCGATGTCCATGGGCGCAGGAATGAAATCCTGAACCTGGCGCGGGCGATAGCCGCGCTCCTTCAGGAAAATTGCGAGCTCGATCATGTCTTCGGGGCTCGACCCGGGATGGCTCGAGATGAAATACGGAACGAGATATTGCTCCTTTCCCGCACGCTTCGAGGCCTCATTGAAGCGTTCCGCAAAAATCTCGAAGCTGCCTTGGGCCGGCTTCTTCATCAGAGACAAAACCGATTCGCTCACGTGCTCCGGGGCGACCTTCAAATGTCCCCCGACATGATGCGCCGCGAGTTCGTCGAGATATTCCGGTTCATTCGCAGCGAGGTCCATACGAATCCCCGACGCGATATGGACGCGCTTAACACCGTCGACGTTGCGTGCCCGGCGCATCAGATTAAGCGTCGGTGAATGGTCGGTATCCAGCAATTTGCAGACCTTCGGATGCACACAGGAGAGCCGACGACAGACCGCCTCGACCTTCGGCTTCGTGCATCGCATCCGGTACATATTTGCGGTCGGGCCACCCAGATCGCTGATCGAGCCCTTGAAGCCGGGTGCCTTCGCCAGCGCCTCCACTTCACGCAGAATTGAGTCGGGACTGCGACTCTGAATCTCGCGCCCCTGATGCATCGTAATCGAGCAGAATGTGCAGCCCCCGAAACAACCCCGCATAATTTGTACGGAGTCGCGAATCGTCTCCCAAGCCGGCGGCGGCGCGTCGTAGTCGGGATGCGGGCGACGCGTATAAGGCAGCTCATGAATCCGGTCCATCGTCGGCTCATCGAGCGAAGCCGCAGGGGGATTGATCACGACGCGCCGGTCCCCGTGGCGCTGCACGAGTCGCCGCGCGTTCCGTGGGTTCGTCTCGTGATGCAGCTGGCGAGTCATGTTTGCGAAAGCCTGCATATCCTCTTGCACCGTCTCAAACGAAGGCAGTTCGATCGGTTGACCCGCTTCATCCCAATTTTCCGCTTCGGGCAGCTCTTCGTTCTTGCCTAACAAATAAGCGACGCCGGCCAGGTCGCGCAAAGAGGCGAGTCCCTCGCCGCGATCGAGCCGCTGCGCGATTTCGAGCATAGTCGCCTCACCCATGCCGTAGCCCAGCAGGTCCGCCTTCGACGTCACCAAGTTCGAGGGCCAGACGCGGTCGCTCCAATAGTCATAGTGAGCGATTCGTCGAAGCGACGCCTCGACTCCGCCACTAATCACCGGCACGCCCTTAAACGCCTCACGACATCTCTGCGCATACACAGCCGTCGGTCGGTCGGGGCGCAACCCGATTTTTCCGCCAGGTGAATAGGCATCCGCGTTCCGGCGCTTCTTATTCGCCGTAAAATGATTGATCATCGAGTCCATGTTGCCGGCACTCACCGCACAGAAGAGCCGCGGCGGGGCAAATGCACGCCAAGCATCAGCACTTCGCCAATCGGGCTGCGACAGAATCGCGACTCGAAATCCGTGAGCCTCGAGCCATCGCCCCAAAATAGACATCGCGAACGACGGATGATCGACATAGGCATCGCCGCTCACAAAGAGCACGTCCACTTGCTCCCAGCCCCGGGCGGCGACGTCCTCGGGCGTGGTCGCCAAAAAGGCCGAGCGGTCGGGCTCCACTTCGATGCGACTTTTATTGGCGGCTTTCATGACGGCACAGTAGCAGCCAAGCGCCTCTCCCCCTCGCCGGATCCAATGGTAGGATCCGGCCGTGTCCACTATCGCGACCCCAAGCCCCTCGAATCTCGCCACCTGCCCGCACCGCCCGCCGTGCCCAGGCTGCCCGCGCTTTGGCGAGCAAACACCTCCCGAGCAGGCTGAGGTCGCACTCCGGGCGCTCGCTGCCGACGCCGGGCTGCAGAGTCCGATCCTGCATGCCAGCCCTGGTCTGGGACATCGGCATAGGGCACGCCTGGCCGTCCGCGGACGCACCAAGAGCCCCAAAGTCGGACTCTTCCAAGCCGGGTCGCACCGCATCGCCGATACCCCCAGATGTGGCGTGCATCATCCGCGAATCAACGAGACGGTCGAAGTTCTGAAGCGTGCGATCCGCGCCACCGGCATCGCCCCCTACGCAGACAAACCGCACCGCGGCGAGATCCGTTATGTCCAAGTTGTGGTCGAGAGATCGACCCAACAAGTCCAGGTCGTTTTGGTCGGAAACGGCAACACTCCCGACGTGCTAGGCGAGCTGCCGGTGGTCTTCGAACGCGAAATGGGCGAACGACTGCAAGGCCTCTTCTTCAACGGACAGCCCGAAAGAAGCAACGCGATCCTCGGCCCAATCATGCTCCCGCTCGCCGGGAATCCCACGGTCGTAGAGCAGCTAGGCGGCGTCGACGTCCACTTTCCGCCCGGCGCCTTCGGCCAAAATCACATTCCGCTCTATGAACGTGCCGTGGATCGTATTGCTGAACTCGTTCCGGAGGGACTGGATCTAGCTGAAGCTTATTGCGGGGTCGGCTCCATAGGCTTGGGCCTCCTCGGCCGTGCGCGCAGCATCCGGTTCAACGAGCGAAGTCCCGAAGGTCTGGAGGGGCTCGCCCTCGGTCTTGCGGCCCGCCCGGAGGCGGAGCAAGCTCGCGCGTCGATTTTCGAGGGCGCCGCCGGCGATAGGTTGGATGCGATTCGCGACGCCGACCTCGTGATCGTCGACCCACCGCGCAAGGGCATCGATGATGCCCTCCTGAGTGCCCTCATGGTCAGCCCCCCGAAACGACTGATTTATCTGGCTTGCGGCCTTCCCGCCCTCCTCGCCGAACTGCCTGGGCTCGAAGCCGGCGGGCTCCGCCTTCGTGGGGTCGAAGCATTCGACTTTTTCCCCTTCACAGAGCACGTCGAAACCCTTGTCTGGCTGGACCGGAATGAGGAACAATTCCCGTCCGGGCGAACGATCGCCTAACCGGAGCCTCGATGTCCGCCCCAAAAGATGCTGAAACCAACCTCTTCGAACAGCAGGAGTCTTTCGACTTCGGACCGCCGCGGCCGTTCGTGCGACCGGCCCTCGCCGCAGAGCGACGCTCCGTGCTCGAAGTGATTGGGCGAGCATTTCATGATGACCCAGTGACCTGCCATCTCTTTCCTAAGGAGCACAAGCGAGCCATGCGATGGGCACGCTTTTCAGGACTAGCGATTAAGAGCATGGGTGACACCGCTCATATCCTGACCACGGAATCCGTCCAAGGTGCCGCCGTTTGGCAACTCCCTAATGGGGGGCGCCTCGGAGCACTCACTAATTTCGGCATAGCATTCCGTTTTCTCATGCTCGCCGGTTTAGGAGCGCGACGCGCGATTCGCCTAGGGGACCTCACCAGCGCACATCGCCCGAGCGAGCCCCATTACTATCTAGGCGTATTAGGCACCGACCCAGATCAACAATCCAAAGGCATCGGGTCTGCCTTGATTCAACCCGTACTCGACCGGTGTGACAAAGAACGGATCCCCGCCTACTTAGAGAGCTCCAAAAAGAAAAATCTGCCCTTCTACCAAAAGCATGGTTTCGAGGTCATCGACGAATTACAGATACCCGAAGGACCGCCGATTTGGACCATGATGCGAAGGACCGGATAGGGCTCGAGGCCCTGCTGCGGCGCCTAACAAGCTGTTAGCCGCGGTAACGCGCGAAGCACCAAGGACCGCTCGCGTCTTCTACGCGCTCCTCGCTCACGGCCACCCCGAGCGCCGACGCGATGCGTTCCGCTTCGACAAAGGGCGGGCCGACTGCGGCGGGATTCAGCGCCCCTTCGAATCGTGAGAGCAGCAGCTCGTCAACGCGGTTCGGCAAAACCTCGTTGCCGTAGAAGGACGCTGCGGTGGTCGGGCCAGCCTCGATGCTCAGTGTGGCGCCGGGCTGAGTTTCCATAACAAAGTCGAGAGCGGCTCGAGGTCCGTCGCCCGTAGCAGCGCCTTCCGCGTGCTCGAAACCCGACGGCAATGCCAACTCCTCTCCTAGTGCGGCCTGCCCGGTAAAGAGCCAGCCCTTGCGCCCGGCGAATGCGGCATGCTCTACCGGAAAATCGCCACTCCTCGACAAGACAAGCAGGCGCGGCGGCCCGCTCCGCCCAAGCTGCGCAGACCGCCACGCAGCCCACGCTCGATCTTCATCTTCAGACTCGGCGTAGCGATGACGAAGCTCAGGCTCGGCCCGCAGAATCGCGCCGGTCGTCAGAATTACGTCCGCCCGTGCCCGAGCGAAGCCGAGCACAAAGCGGTCCGTCGTGCTGCGCGGAGCAGCCGGGCCAATAGCAATCACATTGCGGCTGACTTGTGCGATCGCGGCCACTTGAATACAACCGCCCAACTGGCGCCAATCTCGCTCGCCGTAAAGCACCTCCAACCGCTCCTCGATTTCATTGATCGCCGCGCTCAATCTCAATCTCGCTTAGTGCTCTCTGTTTCACTTTCAGAAACATGACATAGTACTCTCGGATTTGTCCCTATGACTCATCAGGTCATTCCGTGGCATCGTAGTCTGCCTAATCGTACC
>Ga0209632_10003594_pt1 | contig 14116 bp, 10 predicted proteins | sample COG_10_FD_184754 | JGI IMG/M metagenome (GOLD analysis project Ga0209632, IMG submission 184754) | Pelagic Microbial community sample from North Sea - COGITO 998_met_10 (SPAdes) (version 2) | ecosystem: Environmental > Aquatic > Marine > Neritic zone/Coastal water | place: Helgoland, sampling... | reverse complement strand
CAGCCTGAAACGGTGCGGCGAAAAAAGGCTTTCGCATTGAAGCGGTTATTTCTATTGGGAATCGAGTGTGCACCTTTGCGATCGCAGGGAGCAGGCGCCTTGAAACACGAAAGCGCCGTAGGTATTCCTACGGCGCCTTCTTGGTATGCTAGGCCGATTTTTTTCGCTCGATGTCGCTCGAGAGTTAGGCGTCGAGTGTGGCTTCCGTTACTTGCTTGCGGCGAGCGGCTATTTCCGAGTCGGATTCGACGACTAATATCTCGTCGGGCTCGATCTCAAAGATCGCCTGGCCGGCCTTGACGACCGCGCCGTCTACGTCCTGCATCAGGTTCTTTGTGATCGTGCCAGAGAAGGGCGCTAGGACCTTGTTGAACATCTTCATCACTTCGATGATGAAGAGCGGCTGCCCCTTCTCGAAGTGATCTCCTTCGTCGATCATGATCGGCAGATGCGGCGCTTCGCGTGCGAAGAAGCTGCCGCCCATGGGCGTTACGATCTCGTTAGCGGAGGCGACTGGCGGCGGCGCTAGGGCGCGCCGCAGGGTTTCTTGGTTGTCCTCGTCGAGGAAGCGCGCTGGGAAGATGGGCTCGAGGTTGTCGTCGATGGTGATGTCGAGCAGTTCGGACTGGACACCTATTCGGGGCACCATCAGAAGGAGGTGTGCGCCGACTTGGTAGCCTCTGTGCGCTGCTTGACAGGCTTCCCAAAGAGCTGAGTCGTTGCCTACCAACTCCTCTGCCGGCTTCCCGCCGAAGCGCGCATCGATTTTACGCCATTCGGTGGTGCCGAAGGCCGTCGCCGCACGTTCATAGAAGCTAATTGCGTCTTGGAGCAATGCGTCGTCATGCTCCCAAATCATCTCGCTCGCAGGCTTGCCCGGTGCCGTCTCCATGTTGAGGTAGTGATAGAGCTCACGTAGGAAGAAAATCGGATTCTCGGAGAATTCGACCTTGTCACCGGTTCGCTGCCAGAGCCGCCCGTCGTATAGGCCCAAGAAGCCGGTGAGTGCATGGGCGTCGGAGAACAGCCGTCCAAGCGGCCGGAGCAACAGCGTTTCCTGCGCACCAAGGGCTTGCTTGGCGGACTTGTTAGGTTGCTTGGCTAGAAGGATTTGAGCAGCCATCGCGAGATCGATGTCTCGGGCAATCTTTTCCGTGGCACCGACTGCCGCTAGGTAGGGACCCATGAAGCGCGTATTCGGCTTCATCATGGGCTCTACGCCGAGGGTCCAGTTCACGAGGCCGTAATGAAGCTGCACGCTGGTTTCTAGATCGTCACCGCGAAGCTCCATGCGCCGCAGGATTTCGGAGAGACGTTCAAGGTTATCCGCGCGGCTTTTGCCGTCGCATAGCACCAAAGCGATATTCGAATCATAGGCGCCAGCCAGATTGTAGTACGGGAAAGAGCCGGTATCCGGGTTGCGGGTGCCGATGCCTTGATCGTCGCGATGTTCAAAGGGCAGCGCTTTTGACCAGCCGCGGATCACCCCACCAGCATGGGGCTGGAGGGCAGCGTTTACAGCATTGACGCGAACTTCTGCACCCGAAATGGCGCGCAAGATGCGCTTAGGCTTGGGCATCTTCGGGCCGTGCTTTGCGAGCAACACCATGGCTTCAATGAGTCTCTCGACGTCGAAGAACTCGGTCGGGTCGTCGGGGTTCGTGAAGCGCATCTTGTAGGCGAGCTCGGAGCAGCCGTGCTCGACCTGGATTCGAGTGTTCATTTCCATGAAGAAGTGATCGAAGCCTTCGACAATGCACTCGAACGTGGAGACGTTGTCGAGTCCGACGCCCTGTCCGAAACGCGCGCCGTCTCTTTCCATCGCTTTGAGCGTATCGCGTTCCTTGGTCAGGTTCGCAGCGTGCTTCTTGTTCTTCGTCTCCTTAGCAGCGACTTCGAGGAGTTCATCCGTCAGTGAGAACTCGAGCTGTTTCTGCTCGCGCATCTGAATCGAGCAATCGCGGCCGCCAAGGCTGATCGCCCACTCGCCGTTGCCCACCACTTGGATCTCGTTATGTCGTGTCGTCTCGAGATTGAGTTCGATCAGGAAGTTTCGATTCGAGCCGGCTTCTAAGACTTTCTGCTCAGCCAGGATGTCCATCACGGCCGCCGCAGTCTCACTTGTTTGCGTGACGACGCGCTGGCCCTTTCCGCCGCCGCCACCGATGCACTTGTAGCGGATGCGCTTGCCAGGGTATTGCTCCCAGATGGTGCGTGACTCACGCTCGGCGGCCTTCTGGAGTTCTTCGATCGTTACTAGCTCGATCGACTGGGAATAACCGAGCTGAAGCAGGGCTTCTGCATTTTCAACGAGTTCGAGGTTGCCGTCCCACTTGAATCCGAGCGAGTGCTTCTTTGCGAGGGCTTCAAGCGCCTTGCGGTCGCTTTCGCGATCGATCAGCGCGAGGGAGGAGACATTGTCGATTCCGGGAACGACGGCGTTACCTAGGCCGCGAGCGAGTTTCTTCGCCTCGTCTTTCGCACCCGCGCGCCGGATGACGCCCGAAGAAGGGCCCATGAAATCAACGTTAGGCGCAGCCTCGATGGCTTCGACGAAGTCCGCATCCTCGGCCATGAATCCGTAGCCAGCGAAGATATGCGTGTAGTCGTTGGACTCTGCAATCTCAACGATCTCGGCGATTCGCTCAAGCTTCTCTTCCTGGCCGACACCCATGTAGTCGGCGACGCGGTGGACGTTTCCGGGGAAGCGCAGGTCGCGTAGTTCCGGCGCCAAGCAGCGCGGGTAGACGACAGAGTCCTTCTCCGAGAGCAGCATTCCGTATTCGCGGATGCCGATCGCATCGAAGATGTCGAAGGCCTCTTTACGGACGGGGCCGCGACAGACCACTAGGCATTTGACGTCGGAGACGTCGAAGGATTGGATCCACTCCGAGTCGACTTCGTGGGCTCGGATATTTTCGCCATTGCGATTCAGCATGAGTTTCTTTTCTCGTTCTTCAGGATGTTCGGATTCGAGGCTTGGGGGGACTCGTGATAGATACAGCGCCTAACGAGATGCTGCTTATTCGTGTTCGCGTTGGGGGCCGCCCATTGGACCGGGCGTGTACTTCCTCATGAGGAAGTCCAGGTTTCGAGCCAGAATGCGTCGGCTTTCGCCAGGCATCACAATACGGCTCACCGAACCTAGGGAAAGCGCTTCTTTCGGATTCATGAGTTGGTCTTCGTAGCGTGTTGTCAGTGCCGCGAGCGAAGCATCCCGATCGCGATTCGCATCTGCCTCACTGGCCCCACCCTTAAGCGCCTTTTTGTGGGCGGCGGCGATGGCGCGCATTTCGTCCTTGAAGACGAAGTCCTTACCGGCTGCACCCATCACGGCGACGCGCGCCATAGGCATTGCGAAGACCAGATCGGCACCCGTGTAGTGCGAGTTGTAGGCCGCGTAGGCTCCGCCGAAGGCATTTCGAATGATCATGGTCATACGCGGCGTGCGGATGTCTATGATCGAGTCGAGGAGCTTTCTACCCGCTTGGATAATGCCGCGGGATTCCTGTTCCGTGCCGGGGAGGAAGCCCGTCGTGTCCTCCACGAAGAGCAGGGGGATGTTGTAGAGGTTGCAGAAGCGAATGAATCGCGTGGCCTTTAGGGCCGCGTCTATGTCGATCTGTCCACTCGAGACCGCCGAGTTATTGGCGACGAAGCCCGTCACCCAGCCGCCGAGTCGACCGAATGCTGTCACCATGTTGCGCGCACGCTGGGGCTGAATTTCAAAGAACTCGCCGTGGTCGCAGATCTGCTGCAGGTAAAGGCCGATATCCATCGGCGCGTTCATGCCAGCGGGAGAGTCAAAGGTTCGGCGGAAGAGCCGGTCCTCTTCTTCTGTATAGCGATCTACTGGATCCGATGTCTTGTGGAAGGGCGCAAGGCTCTTGTTGTTATCGGGCAGATAGTTGAGCAGGCGGAGCGCGGTTCGTAGCGAGCCGAGTTCGTCGTGAGTGACGAGGTCAGCGACGCCGCTTTGGCCGTGTACGCCGGGGCCACCGAGTTCGTCTGCCGTTACGTCTTCGCCCAGCACGCTCTTGACAACGCCCGGACCTGTTAGGCCGATGAACGTTTCGTCACACTGAATCATGAAAGAGCCCTGGCGAGGCAAATACGCGCCGCCGCCAGCGTTATAACCGAACATCAAGCTGATCGCGGGCACGACGCCGCTAATCTTGCGCAGAGCCGTGAAGGCTTCGGAGTATCCGTCGAGGCCGCCGACGCCGGCGGGGACGAAGGCGCCAGCGGAGTCGTTCATGCCAATGACTGGAATGCCTTTTTCGCCGGCCATACAAAGTAGGCGAGCGAGCTTGGCGCCGTTCGTCGCGTCTATCGAGCCGGCGCGCACAGTGAAGTCGTGTCCGTAGACGGCGACATCGCGGCCGTCTATGTCGAGGATGCCCGTCACGATCGAGGCGCCATCGAGTTCCGGCCCCCAGTTGCGATAGAGGATCATCGGCTCGCGGTCGGTCAACACCTTGATGCGCTCCCAGACCGTCATGCGGTCCTTGGAGTGCTGGACGCGTACGCGGGCGGGGCCGCCGCCAGCGATCGGACGCTGGATCAAGTCCTCGCCGAGCGCGAGAGCAGCGTCATAGCTGCCAGCGGGAGCGGCGTCGTCTGTCGCCGGGCTAGGCGTGGCGACTTCGGCGGGTTCGGGAAGCGGGTTTGATAGCGAATACTGGGGTTCGGCCATGATTCTCGGGCGAGGTGCTCGCGGCCATCTAAAAGACGACGGCGGACCTTCTGCATGCGTACCTACACGGCTGACTGCGACGCGGAGGGGGCGCTGGTTTGACTTGGTTTGATTCAAAGGTCGGTCCGCCAAGCGGAGCGATCACGCCCGCATTTGCGGGCGCGCGCAGTGTAACGACTTGGGACCGCCTCAGCGAGGCGTAGGGGCCATGTCACGAACCTGCGGGGCAATTCATTTGCTCAGAGGGCCAATCCGAGGGCTCCGAGCCAGAAAGCGCTGAGGCCCAAAAAGATGGTCTCCGCCAGGTAGAGGCCCGCAGCTCGGCTCCCCAGCTGATTGGCGAGGCGAATCGCGTCGCTACAAAGCGTCGAGAAAGTGGTCAGTCCACCGCAGAAGCCGATCGTTATCCCCAGCTCTAGGTCTAGGGAATCCGCGAACTCTGCCGCCCAGCTACTGCCAAAGCCGAGCCAGAGCCCGAAAAGCAGGCATCCAAGGGTATTGGAGATCAACGTGGCGGCGGCAGGCCCCCTGGGCCACCAGCCGAAATCATCTTGGTTGCCGGCCATTCGGACCAGCGTTCCACGCAGGAGAGCGCCGAGGGTGCCGCCGACGGCGATGGCTGCGAGAGCGGGAATCATAAGAAAGCCCCCCGGTCTCGGCTGAGTCTCTGCCCCGCGACGAACGCTAGAAGCCCAAGCACGAGCGAGAGCCCTAGCTTGAAAAACGCTTCTTCGGTAAGGCCGGCCGCGTCGAGAAGAGTGATCTCGGTGACCAATGATGACCAGGTTGTGAAAGTGCCAAGCACGCCGACGGCCAGGAAGGGCCGCAGGAGTGGGTGGGGTGTCACGCGTTCGATCCGACTGAGGAGGACGCCCAGGAAAAACGCGCCAACGACGTTGATTACGAGTACCGGGTCGACGATCGATAAGTGCTTCGCGTCGAGGTCCGCTGACCATGGCCAGAGCCATTGCGCGGCCCATCTAGCGCTTGCGCCGACGGCACCTCCTATGCCGGTCGCGACTGCCTCCGCGAGGGGCGAGGGGGTCGGATTTATATTCGACGAGGGACTCTCCATCGAGGCGGAGCATATGGATTTGAAAGGCCAGTCGCTCCCACGTATACCTATATACAACCAGTATCTGTCCGGGGAATAATCGCCTGCTGACAGCCGGGGGGAGCGCGGGCAGCCGAGTGTCGCGTCAGGCTCTCGATGGGACATCCGTAAGTGACGCCGGCGCGCGCGAGAGCAGGAGGCATCCGAGGACCGCCGTCGTCACGAGTATCCCGCCCAGCCCGATCAGGACCGGATGTTGTCCATGCCCGTCGATCATTGCACCGGCGGCAGGCCCGAGGCCGATGAAGGCAAGACGAAAGAGCAGACTGCGCAGCGAAACCAGGCTCGCGCGGTCGCCTGAGGGAATCTCCTCTTGCTCGGCATGGGCGAGAATCGGACCCGATATGCCGCGGCTCAGGTTGAAAGCGAAATAGAACGCGAAGCCCCACCACGCAGTGGTGAGCCCCATTCCGAAATAGCCGACGGCGATGAGGCCGCAGCAAGCGAGCAGGACGCCAATGAGCCCGAATCGTGCGCCGGCCGGAGCACTGGCGGCCGAGCCGAGTGCGACAATGTAATTCGCCGCAGCCCAGATAGGTCCCAGCCACGAAATGGGAATGCCGGCATCCGTGGCGTAGAGCTGGACAAGCCAAACGGGAATGAAGTTGGCGACGCCGATCGCTACGCCGACCGCGAAGAGCGCTCGCAATCGTGGTGCGTCTAGGGCTACGAAGCTGATGAGAGAACGAACGTGTGCGAGGGCCGATTCCGGCCGATGCTTCGCGTAATGCGGCTCGACTAATGCGATCGATACGCCGAGATTGAGAATCCAAACGAAGATCATGATTTGGAAGGGCAGAACGGCGGACAGTGTGAAAAGCAGACCACCTGCGAGTGCAGCGCTTCCCTCGGACATTTGTGCCCAAAATCGCGTGCGCCCAAACCAACGTCCAAAGTGTTCTGATCGGCCCTGCTCATCCAGTGACTCATAGAGCATGGCTGAGTTCGTTCCCGACACGAGCGAAAGGCTGGCACCCATCATAATTTCGGCAGCAATCACGGACCAGAAGCCAGTCGCGAGTGAATAGACCCACCACGAGACAATCGCTATCCAGGAGGCAGCGATCATGGTGCTGCGATAACCGATGCGGTCGGCGAGGTAACCGGAAGGGAACTCGAATAGTGCAAGAGATGCCCCGAAAGCTGCCTGGACGATCATGACTTCCGCGAATGAGAGACCGAGATGATCCCTTTGGAAGATCGTGAGGATCGCCATAGGGAACAGCGTCATCATCAGTGCCTGGTGCAGGCAGAGAAGCGCAGGATTTCGCGCAATTCGGCTCGCACGCCGAGAGCCGGCGGATCCATCTGATGATCTGGACATTGGGATTCCCGCAGGGCGCTCAGGCGTAAAAAGGGCGGGCGCGAGGGCGGATTCTCCGTCTTCAGTGGACGAATGGCAAATCCAGTGCAGGCCGCGCCAAAATGCTCCAACTCTGTCGAGCGAGAGAGTATTTTTATTGAGTAGAGGGGAAGTAGCATCACTAATTGAGGGTGTCGGGACTTGCCGAGCACCGGGGGGAGTGTGCTAACCGGATAATCCGCCGGGGGGTGGGGGCGGAAATCAGTGTCTCAAGAAAATTAGCTTCGCATCCGATTCCGGCATTCGACCGGCGAGGACGCGAACGGGTACGCACCCCAAGCGTTCACACGAATCAACAGCGCAATTTGAACAACAGCGCGGAGTCAGACCGAGAGCATGGGGAAGTCGCTCGTCATCGTAGAATCGCCGGCCAAGGCACGGACGATCAATAAATATCTCGGTAGGGACTTCATCGTAAAGTCTTCCGTCGGTCATATCCGGGATCTGCCCACAAGCGGATCCGGAAAGAAAGTCGACCCAAAGGCGCGGGCCGCGGCTGCTGCTAAGACGCGCAAGATGCCCGAAGGCAAGCGCGAGAAGCACAAGAAAGAGCAGGCTCAGAAGGCTCTCATCGCGCGTATGGGTATCAATCCCGACAAAGATTGGGAGGCCCATTACGAAATTCTGCCCGGCAAAGAGAAGGTCGTGAGCGATCTGAAGAAGCTCGCGAAGGACGCGGACCTCGTCTACCTCGCAACAGATCTCGATCGCGAAGGAGAGGCCATTGCCTGGCATCTCCGAGAAGTGATCGGTGGTGACGACAAACGGTTCAAGCGAGTCGTGTTTAACGAGATCACTGAGGCTGCGATCCAGGCGGCCTTCGAAGATCCTGGCGAGCTCGACATCCACCGGGTGAACGCGCAGCAGGCGCGTCGCTTCCTCGACCGGGTCGTCGGCTACATGCTGTCACCGCTGCTTTGGGCAAAGCTCGCCCGCGGCTTATCGGCCGGGCGGGTTCAGTCCGTCGCTGTGCGTCTGATCGCCGAGCGCGAGGGGGAGATTCGCGCGTTTATTCCCGAGGAGTTCTGGGAGATTCACGCGGATACCCTGACTGCCAAGAAAGAACAGATCCGTTTTGAAGTCGCCAAACATAATGGCGAGAACTTCCGTCCGACGAGCGAAGAGCAAACTAATGCTGCACTGCGTATTCTCGAGGTCGCGGACTTCGATGTTACGGACCGCAAGGATAAGCCGACGAAGACCCGGCCCGGCGCGCCGTATATCACCTCGACTCTGCAACAGGCTGCGAGCACGCGTCTCGGATTCAGCGTCAAAAAGACCATGATGCTGGCCCAGCGGCTCTACGAAGCCGGGCACATTACATACATGCGAACCGACTCGACGAACCTCTCTGCAGAAGCGGTGGGATCCTGTCGGGATCTAATCGGTTCTGACTTTGGGCCACGTTATTTGCCCGAAGAGCCGAAGTCGTATTCGAGCAAAGAAGGTGCGCAGGAAGCGCATGAGGCGATCCGTCCGTCGAGTGTCGAGGTTAAGCCGGGGACAGTAGGGGGGCTGGAACGAGATCAGGAACGGCTCTACGACCTGATCTGGCGACAATTTGTTGCGTGTCAGATGACGCCCGCAGAGTATCTCTCGACGAATCTCACTGTGACGGCGAGTGCATATGAACTGAAGACTCGCGGCCGAATTCTTGTGTTCGAGGGCTATACGAAAGTTCAGCCTCCGACTGGCAAGGGCGACGGCAATGTTCAGCTGCCCGATGTTCAAATTGGCGAACGCCTAATGCTCGAACAGCTCGACCCGAAGCAGCATTTCACGAAGCCGCCGCCGCGATTTGGTGAAGCGAGTCTTGTTAAGGAGCTTGAAAAGCGCGGCATCGGTCGACCCTCGACATATGCCTCGATTATTTCGACGATCCAGGACCGTGGCTATGTCTGCCTCGACAATCGACGCTTCTACGCCGAGAAGATGGGCGAGATCGTGACCGAGCGGCTCGTCGATAATTTCGGTGATCTCATGGACTACGGCTTTACCGCCGGTCTTGAGGAAGCACTCGATGAAGTTGCGGTTGGCTCGAAGCAATGGAAGAAGGTCTTAGGCGACTTCTATAAAGACTTTCGTGCGCAGCTGATCTTGGCCGAGGATCAGTCGAAGGGTATGCGCAAGAATTCGCCGACGGATACGGATGTCAAGTGTCCCAAATGCGAACGCCCCATGCAGATTCGCACAGCGAGTACCGGAGTTTTCCTCGGCTGCTCTGGCTACGCGCTTCCGCCTAAGGAACGTTGCAAGAGCACTATTAATTTAATCTCTGGCGACGAAGTCGAGACGGTCGGAGACGATGATGAGGCGGGCGAGAACGAAGCGCGTCTACTGATGAAGAAGCGGCATTGTCCGAAATGCGAAACAGCGATGGACAGCTATCTCATTGACGAAGGCCGGAAACTTCACGTGTGCGGTAAGAATCCAGACTGCGTCGGCTTTGAAGTTGAGGCCGGGACCTTCCAGATCAAGGGCTACGACGGTCCTATGCTCGAATGTGATAAATGCGGCGAGAATATGGAGCTAAAATCCGGTCGCTTCGGGAAATATTTCGGGTGCACCGCTGAAGAGTGCAAGAACACCCGGAAGCTCCTGCGAAGCGGAGAGCCTGCGCCGCCTAAGGTCGACCCGATTCCGATGGAACACCTGAAGTGCGAGAAATGTGATGATTTCTATCTCTTACGCGATGGCGCGGCCGGCATCTTTCTAGCCGCGAGCCAGTTCCCGAAGAATCGCGAAACGCGGGCTCCCACGGTCGAAGAGATCAAGAGCGTGGAGGATAAACTCGATCCTAAGTACAAGTTCTTGGCGAGCGCGCCGGTCAAGGATCATGAGGGGCGGCCGTCGATGGTCCGCTTCGCTCGTAAGACGAAAGAGCAGTACGTCACATCTGAAGAGGATGGAAAGACGACGGGCTGGCGAGCGCTCTATCAGGACAATAAATGGGTGGAAGAGATTCCCCCGCCGAAGCTGACCGCGAAGGCGAAGGCCGCTGCAAAGAAGAAGGCGGCCGCCAACAAGGCCGCCGCTAAAAAGAAGGCCGCCGCCGCTAAAAAGGCTGCAAGCAAGAAGGCCGCCAAGAAAGCCGCCAAGAAGGCCGCGACGAAAAAGGCTGCGAAGAAGGCGGCTAAATAGTCGGGTCCATCGATGGAGTTCGGCTATGTCCGCGTCATCTGATTTGAAGTCTCTCCCGATTGAAGAACGACTTGATCGCCTCGAGTCGCTCGATGCAATCCGTCAGCTCGTGGCGAAGTATTGTCTCGGGTTGGACATGCGCGACCTCGACGCGTTATGCGGATTATTTCCAGAAGACGTCCGCGTCAGTCGGGATTCGGTGGGGCGTCGTGCGCTGAAGGTCTGGTTTGACCAGACTCTGCGCGAGCAGTTCACGGGAACGGCGCACGTCACGGGTAATCACATCATCGAGTTCGACGATTCCGATCACGCGCGCGGCCTCGTGTACAGCCGTAATGAACACGAGACGGGAGATGCGTGGGTCATCATGACGATGCTCTACTGGGATGCCTATGAGCGGATCGAAGGGAGCTGGCTTTTTCGGAGGCGGCTTCCGCTCTATTGGTACGCGACGGATTTGAATGCGCCGCCGATCGGAGATCAGAAGATGCGCTGGCCAGGTCGCGAGGCCTACGACGGCGGATATGCTGAGTTCTTCCCGAGCTGGGAGCGGTTTTGGTCCGCCGACTTCCTGGCGGATTGCGACGTTCCGGCGCCAGCTGCACGTGACGAGTTCCTTGCTCGTATAGGTCCCGAAGAGACGAACTTTTCGGTTCGCGTACGCTGATTTCTATGCAGCACGTGAGCTGTGGACATCGCTGAATCGAGACTTTCCGAATTCCCCGATTGGCTCGAGCCGAGCGTGGTGATTGGCGATATCGACGAAGGCGAGATCTATTTCGCGACGAATTCGCCGTATGACTTCGATATTCTGTTTAGGCAGAAACCTCTTATTGTTCCGCCGAAGGGAGTAAAAATGCTGATTTTTCCGCTGAATGCTTCGGCCCCGGTGCACGCGGTTGTCCTCGTTCACGGGCGCAGTGGAATCAAGCCAGGGCGCGAGGCTTGGGAGGGGCAGACGCTTGCGGATGCCAGCATTGCGGCCTTCGTGACCGACTATTACAGGCCCGGAGGCCTGACCTCGGAATCTGATTACATGGCTAAGCTCTTGGCGGTGACGGCGGCATCCGAACTAGCAAAGCCAGCACTCGCGGGTTATCCGAGTTCGCTGGAGGTACGCAATGGCCCGGCGTGATCGCGTGAAGCGGTTCGGGCTTCGTTCAGCGACGATCGGTGCAGCGATCGCGATGGCCTTCGGCGTCAGAGGTGATGCCGAGGCGATACAATCCGACGACACAGTAGTATTGCTTCACGGTCTAGGGCGTAGTCGGAATAACATGCTGATCCTGGAGTGGCGGCTAGAGGCGCGGGGCTACCGAGTTTGCAATGTCGGGTACGAAACTCGCGTCGACCGTATTGAGGACGCTGTTGAATCCGTGCGAGCAACGATCGAACGCTGTCGCGAGGGGCAGGCGAGGGGGCAGGTTCATTTCGTGACGCACTCGCTCGGCGGACTCGTGCTGCGCGCACTCCTCGGCGACCATGAATTTCCGGATGCGGGCAGAGCCGTGATGCTGGCGCCCCCAAATCGAGGAAGCGAGATCGCAGATCGCTTGGCTGACACGGGCTGGCTTGAGCCCATTATGGGGCGACTCGCGACCCAACTCGGAACCGGGGAGGACGATCTTCCACAGCGGCTTCCTGCGCCGCGGATTCCATTCGGCGTAATCGCCGGGGACGAATGGATCAACCCCGCAGGACCGCTATGGCTCCGAGGGCCTCACGACGGGACTGTCAGCGTTGCCAGTACGCGCTTGGAGGGAATGACCGATCACATAGTATTGCCGTACACGCACACCTTCATCGTGAATGCAGAGCCGGTTGCGCATCAGGTCGACACATTCTTGCGTTCTGAACAATTCGACCATTCGTACTAAGGAGCCTCGGCGAATGCCGTAGGGTGCCGTTTTCGTGCCCTACAGAGGGGTACTTGGCGGCAGCGTATTTGATCCCCTACCTTTGATCTGCCTAGAAGTGCAGCTCATGCCGTCGGTCGGTTCTGCTGCGAGGACGTTGACCTCCTAGCGGGGCAGGTTGAGATTACCGACGATAGAATCTTCGCTCCGAGGTGCGTGGTCCTCCATCCTGGAGGCCACGTCGACAATTTGATCGGGCTAGTCTCTAGAAGTCTCTGACACAGGTAATAGCTAGGTCGAATATGCGCCCGAGCGGGACCCGGAATCCTGAGGCGGGCACGGAGTGAGTTCGTGAAGAAGATTTATGTTGGTAATCTGCCCTGGGCCACGACAGACGACGATCTGCGAGAGCTCTTTGCAACCTACGGTGCGGTTCAGTCCTCGGCGGTCGTAAACGACCGCGAGACAGGCCGATCGCGCGGTTTTGGTTTCGTCGAGATGGAAGGGGCGGACGCTGACAAGGCAGTCGCCGAGCTGGAGGGCCGTGATTACGGCGGTCGCGCTCTGCGCGTTAACGAGGCACTGGAAAAGCGTCGTGCGGGTGGCGGTGGCGGCGGTGGCCGTGACGGTGGCTCTGGCGGTGGCGGTGGTAGCCGCTGGTAATCATCGGGTACTTGCCTGATGGTTCGCGGCTCTTAGCTGGTGCCTGAGAAAAAAGGGGGCCTCGATCTTTCGGTCGGGGCTTTCGTGCGTCTTGGGTTGGGTTTCGCGACATTCTGGGTGATCAAACAGGCTAATGATGCGGAGACGAGGACAGTGAATCGGAAGAGCAGTCGGGGGAGCGGCTCGCAAGATATCCTGGCCCAGCAGAGGGCGACGACGACATGAATCGTACTCTCGAGCGCGCAGTGCTTTTACGCCCACTCGTTCTAGTTATTGGCGGCCTCTCTTCGGCGCTCGTTCAGCCGAAGCTTCAAGAAGGTGGGCTGCTTCCCGGACTACTTGCGATCTTCGTGGGAGCGGTCTTGTGCATAACGCTGGCAAGCCGCGTCCCACGATTGGCCCGTGTGGCTTCGATTCTCTCGCCCACCTTTGGGATGATCGGTTGGGGTGCCTTCGCGGTCTGGACGGGTGGGCTCGGATCACCATTCATCGCTGCGTTCATCCTCGAAATCGTCGTTGCAGTACTTTCGATGGGACCTCGCGGCGTGGCATGGGTTACAGGAAATGCGCTGGTTGTCATGATCGCGATCGCAGGAATCGCCCGAGCCGAAGCCACCCTCGGCTTGTTGTTGGTCGAGTCTGTGTTGGTAGCCGCGATCGGAGTCTTGGGCGGTGCTATGGCCCGGAGACGAATCGCGGGCGAGATCGCTTTCGCGACGCAAGGTGAGGAACTGGGCGAGCGGTTGGACGCGCTCCAGCGTGAACTGGAAGATGAGCGGGTCATCTCACGGGTCGGTGAGAACGTTGCGCGATTGGCACACGGACTGAAGAACGCTGTGCATAGTCTGCGGGGCTTTGTGTCATTGATTGAGCCCAACTTGGATCAGGGAGTTGGCTCCCGCGCCGCGGTCAAGGGCCTGCATGCGGCGATTGATGACCTAGAAAAGCTCGCACGGCTCACGCTGGCGGAGTCATCTCCTTCAGCGGCGACGCTTTCGAGCGCGGCGGGAACCAGTGCTCAGGCTCGAGATGTCGGCCCGGCCGCCTCTGTGCAGGATGTTGTTGATGCCGCGCATAACGAAGTGTTCAGCGCGAGTCCGGGCGTGTCGTGGCGTATTCATCCGGCGGCGGGCGGCGAAACACTGCACGTTGCGATCGATAAAGCCCCTCTATCCGAACTTCTCGTCATCCTGATGCGCAATGGCGTTGAGGCGATGGAGGGAAGCGGGAGTGGGGTTGTCGAGTACGGGGCGAACGGCGACTTTGGATTATTGGTGGTCACC
>Ga0209632_10003592_pt1 | contig 14119 bp, 10 predicted proteins | sample COG_10_FD_184754 | JGI IMG/M metagenome (GOLD analysis project Ga0209632, IMG submission 184754) | Pelagic Microbial community sample from North Sea - COGITO 998_met_10 (SPAdes) (version 2) | ecosystem: Environmental > Aquatic > Marine > Neritic zone/Coastal water | place: Helgoland, sampling... | reverse complement strand
GATCCTAAATTGGGCTGATTTACGCGATCACTGCGCGATGGTGGCTGCTGATCTAACGGCACAAGGCATTGTCAAAGGTGAAAGTATCGTAGTGATGCATCCCAACGGATATGATGGGGTTAAGGCGTTGTTTGCCGCGCTCTATGGTGGGTTTCGTGTTACGATGTTAAATTTGGCCGCAGGGCCGGATGCGCTTGGCTATGCCATGGATCATTCCGCGGCGTGGGTGGCTTTCGTGCATGAAACGCAATTGGACGTGTTCCATCAGGTGAAACCAGAACGGTTGAACCTATATACGCCAACGGATCAGCGGGAAAACTTGCATCCTGTTTCCTCAGATGATGATGCATTGTTAATGTATACCTCTGGCACCACAGGGCGACCCAAGGGCGTCGTTCACACGCAATCTAGCCTATTGGCGGGTGGTTGGACTGTCAGTGTGGCCCATGAATTGACTGAACAAGACCGTGGAATGGGGGTTTTACCCTTTTATCATATCAATGGTCTGTGCGTGTCCGTCATGGGCAGTTTGGTATCAGGTGGATCCTTGGCGATGGTATCACGTTTTTCCGCCAGCAAATTTTGGCAACAGGCCGCAGATGGCGGAATTACGTGGTTTTCTGCCGTCCCCACGATCATCAGTCACCTGCTGCATGGAGCGGCAGAGCCAAGTGCCGATTTGAAATCCCGCCTGCGTTTTGCGCGCTCTGCATCCTCGGCGCTCGCGGTTGAAACACAGCGTGCCTTTCAGGACCGCTTTGGCTTGGGTATTGTGGAATCTTTGGGCCTGACGGAAACGGCAGCACAATGTTTGGTTAACCCATTGGATCCCCGCCTGCATAAAATTGGGTCTGCGGGCAAAGCAATCAGCAATCAGGCGCGTATTGCTGATGGGAATGGCATTGAATGTGCCTGTGGGGTTGAGGGTGAAATTCAAATCCAAGGTCCCAATGTGATGAAAGAATACTTACGCAATCCGGATGCCACTGCGGCCACCTTTCATGGTGATTGGCTGCGCACGGGGGATTTGGGACGTATGGATGAAGATGGCTATGTCTTTGTAACGGGGCGTTTGAAAGAGTTGATTATCAAGGGCGGTGAAAACATCGCGCCGCGAGAAATCGACGAGGTTCTATACGAACATCCCGATGTGGTTGAGGCCGCCGCATTCGCCCGGCCCTGTGCGCAATATGGGGAACGCGTAGAGGCGGCAGTGCGTTTAAACGAGACATCGAACGCCACTCCCGAGCAGTTACGTGCATTGTGTGAGGCAAAGGTGGGAATATTTAAATCGCCAGAAAAGGTACATATTCTGCCAGAGTTGCCCAAAGGAGCATCCGGTAAAATCCAGCGCCTATATTTGAACAAAATGTTATATGGTTCCTAGGTAATGCCGTTGATGATCAGGCGCAGACCCATGAAGAAAAACGCAATCAAAACGGCTTTGCGAAATAATTTTTGGCTGACACGTTGGCGCAGTAGTTCACCAATGCGAAATCCAATTAGGACGACGATCAACGCAAGGCTTGATTTGATCAATGCAGGGCCTGTTAAGATTCCGGCAACCAATTGACCTGCACCCAAAGGCAAGACACCTGCTAAGAACAAGAATCCTGTCGCCCCGATAAATCGTTCCTTACTGACATCACGTGCCACTAAATACATTGCGACAGTGGGTGACCAGATTGAACTGATCCCGCCCAATACTCCTGACAGCACCCCAAATCCCAAATGCCATCCACGCCCTGGGCCGATGTTCAATTTAACACCCAACAGCAGGTTTAAAGAAAACAGCATCATCGCAATGCCGATCGCCACTGTAAGCAGAGCTGTTGGATAGGCCGTAATGAACATGGATGTGACGAAAATCGATACCATAATCGCCAAGGCGAACAGCCAATATTCCCGCGCGATGTCCAATTTGTTTGGTGCATGGGCAAACTGCAATGAGTTGGTAGCTAAAATGGACAACCATAATAGCGGTATTGCCTCTGTTGGGGACATAACAAGCGTTAAGAACGCCATTGAAGCGGCAGGTAAACCGATGCCTAAAAAGCCTTTTACGATGGCTGCAAATAGAAATATGCCAATCAGTACCAATGTTTGAACTAGATCTAAATTAGATATTAAATCAATGATTTGTGACATGATCTCCAAACGCCTTATCCATCAAAAGTGCAAGGTTCATCGCCTTACGTTCTGTCACATCCTTGATCTGACAGCGACAGGAAAACCCATCTGCTAGAATAACTGTATCCGCAGGTGCAGCGCGCACTGTTGGGGCCAATGAAAGTTCAGCCATTTGACGCGATACCTCTGCCGTTTCGGCCTGATATCCGAAGGATCCTGCCATCCCGCAACAAGAACTTTCAATCATCTGCGCATTGGCACCCAGCACTTTATTCACCGCATCAACCGTTTGTTGGGCGACGCCCATCGCCTTTTGATGGCAGTGCCCATGCACCAAAACGTCCAGTCCCGACATATCCAATCCCGTAGGTGGGTTTTGCATAATGTATTCTGCAAAGGTCAGGATTCGTGTGGCGTGCTCCTCGCTCCAATCAGGGATCAGGTTCAAGGCTTCATCACGGAACATCAAAGTGCAGGACGGCTCCAAGCCTACAATTGTTTTTCCTGCCTCTAGCGCTGCACGGAAGGCGTCTGTGGTGCGTTGCAGTTCCTGTTTCGCGCGTTTGGCCTGGCCTGCGCTAAGGTATGTGCGCCCACAACATAGGGGGCGCCCAGGGGCCGAAATAACACCAACGGTTTTGCCAGTGGCGGCAATCACACGTTCCGCTGCATGCAATGTTTCAGGGTCAAAATGGCGGTTGAAAGTATCTGCGAATAATAAGACGTCGCCCGTCTCAGACCCCGAATAAGGTTTTTTAAAATTTGGCAGGCGGCGGGTTTTGTCAAAACCAAAAACATGGCTGAATTTCAGGGCAAGGTTCGAGAGAGGTGCAAAGGTGGACGCAAGCGGTGCCATGCGGGGCAGGGCCGCAATCAGCTGTTCGCGTATGGACACGCCATATTTCGCGCCGCGTGCGCTCTGCACCTCTATTTTCATTTTGGCCATGTCAATGGACATGGGACATTCGGATTTGCAGGCCTTGCATCCCACGCACAACGCCATGGCATCTGCCATTTCATCGGATGAAAATGCATCATCGCTCAATTGGCCCGTTAGTGCTAAACGTAACACATTGGCGCGCCCTCGCGTCAGATCTTTTTCAGCGCCTGTTACGCGGAACGAAGGACACATCACACCTCCAAAGCTTTTGCGGCACGCGCCATTGTTATTGCACATTTCCACGGCACCCACCAATCCGCCCGGCCAAGAGTTCCAATTGAACACTGTTTCTGGCGTTTGTGGCGCATAACTTTCGGGCCAACGGGTAATGGCCCTCTCATCCATTTTGGGGGATCGGGTGATTTTCCCGGGGTTAAGGACCGCATTCGGATCAAAGCGATCTTTGACCGTTTCAAAAATGCGGATCATCTTGGGTCCATACATTCGTTCGTGGAATTCCGAACGCACGATACCATCCCCATGTTCACCTGAATGCGAACCTTTGAATTTTGATACTAGATCAAAGGCCTCTTCCGCGATTGCGCGCATCTGACGTAATCCCAAGTCCTGTCGCAGGTTCAATACAGGTCGTACATGCAACAACCCGACCGAAGCATGCGCATACCATGTGCCTTCGGTTCCATGTTTGTGGAAAACATCTGTTAGCTGGCTGGTAAAATCGGCTAAATGTTCCAGAGGAACGGCGCAATCTTCAACGAAAGACACGGGTTTTCCCTCGCTGCGCATCGACATCATAATGTTTAGCCCTTGCGTGCGCACACCCCAAATGCGCGCCTGGAATGCGGGGTCCTCAATCTTCAACACACCACCTGTGGATTTGTTTGTGTCTGTCCATGAAAATCCCAGATCGCCCATCAATTCGACCAGCGCATTTAGGCATTGTTTGTTTTCTTTTGGTGTTTCGGCAAACTCCACTAGTAGCAGCGCTGCTGGATTGCCTTGGACGAAACTTTCGACGATTGGCCGAAACTGTGGGATTTCACGCCCTAATTGGATCATGTTGTGATCGACTAATTCAACCGCTATCGGGCCTAATTTAACAATGTGCTGGGCGGCGTCCATCGCGTCATAGAATGTGGGGAAATGACACACGCCCAACATTTTTGTCCCTACTGCGGGGGACAATTTCAAATCAATACTTTTTGTTAAGGCCAGTGTTCCTTCCGATCCGACTAGCAGATGGCCGATGTGTGGTTTGTCGCCCAGCAGTGCATCAATATTATACCCCCCGACACGCCGCTGCACCTTGGGAAAACGGGTTGTTATTTCGTACTGTTCTCGCAAAGCGAGTGTTCTCATGTCTGCGTCGAGTGCCTGCGCGGGTTCTGCGCATTCAAAGCGCCGTGTTTTGCCATCCACGGTCATCGCGGTAAGCGCGCGCACATTATCCTGCATTTTCCCATATCGGATCGAACGTGACCCACAGGAATTGTTGGCTGCCATTCCCCCAAGTGTTGCGCGTGATGCCGTAGAGACATCAACAGGATACCACCAACCATCTGATTTTAAATGGCGATTTAGATTGTCCAGTACCAATCCAGGTTGCACTGTGGCCGTTCCCGCGTTCGCGTCATAATCCAGTATGTTATTCAGATGTTTAGTGAAATCGATTACCAACGCATCGTTCACGGATTGCCCAGATTGTGATGTGCCACCGCCGCGCGGCAAAAGTGAAATGCCTTCAGCCTTGGCAAAATCCAATGCGGCTTCCACATCGTACCATGTTTTTGGGATCATTACCGCCTGTGGTATGATCTGATAAATAGAGGCATCTGTCGCGTAGCGACCGCGATCAAAAGAGGAATTGAGAATGTCGCCTTCGATTTGTTTTTTCAAACGATCATAGTCTGCCATTTCACTTGACCTTTCCTATCATCACATTCACCATTGACAGAGTGTAGTGCAACTTTTTTCGGTTAACGTATGAGATCAGGACGTCACTTTCTTCAAATACCTGGACCCACCAACACACCCGAGCGTATTTTGCGTGCGATGCACCGCTCGGTTATTGATCACCGCGGGCCGGAATTTGCAGCATTAGGATTGGGCTTGCTGCGCGATTTGAAACCAGTTTTCCAAACGGAAGGTCGGGTTGTCATCTACCCCGCCTCGGGCACTGGCGCATGGGAGGCAGCATTGGTTAATGTTTTGCAACCTGGTGATCAGGTATTAATGTATGAAACAGGTCAGTTTTCCACGCTGTGGAAAAACATGGCAACCAAGTTGGGTTATGACCCCATCTTTATCGAGGGTGATTGGCGCCGGGGCGTTGATGCAAATTTAATCGCGGACGCATTAGAGAAAGACAAGGCACATAAAATCAAAGCAGTCTGTGTTGTTCACAATGATACGGCAACAGGCATTACATCAGACATCGGCGCCGTGCGCGCCGCAATTGATGGTGTATCCCATTCCGCGCTGCTGATGGTGGATACGATTTCATCGTTGGGGTCCGTTGATTTTAAAACAGATAAATGGGGCGTTGATGTTGTAGTTGCAGGATCGCAAAAGGGATTGATGCTGCCCCCTGGTTTATCGTTTAATGCAATTTCGAAAAAAGCATGGTCCGCATGTCAGGCGGGTGGCGATCGCCGATCTTATTGGGATTGGCGCGATATGATGACCCCGAATGATGCAGGTTATTTCCCTTATACACCTGCAACAACCCTTCTTTATGGATTGCGTGAGGCTTTGGATATGTTGGCGGAAGAGGGGATGGAACAGGTTGTTGCACGTCATGAACGTCACGCATCAGCTACGCGCGCGGCGGTTGAGGCATGGGGGTTAGAGATACTGGCGGTGAACCCAGCAGAACGATCCAATAGTCTGACCGCCGTTTTGATGCCAGATGGGCATGGGGGTGATACGCTTCGCAAAGAGATATTGGATGGGTTTGACATGTCACTTGGGACCGGCCTGAACAAAGTAGCTGACAAAATTTTTCGCATTGGTCATTTGGGAGACTTCAACGATTTGATGTTGATGGGAACTCTTAGTGGTGTGGAAATGGGGATGATACGGGCAGGAGTGCCTCATCAGTCAGGTGGTGTGCAAAGCGCGCTAAAATACCTTGCTAGTCACCGCATTTGATTTAGCCCCGATTGAAATCATTGCGATTTTCGCGGTCTACCTCTTTGCAGCCACGGCAAAGGGCATTACAGGTTTGGGCTTTTCAACGACCTGTCTACCAATTTTGGTATTCGCGATTGGCTTAAAGGACGCGCTTTCGTTGGTGTTGATCCCATCGATCTGTTCAAATCTTGTAGTAATGCGCCAAGTGGGTCAGTTTAAATCCACGATACTGCGGTTTTGGCCAATGCTACTTGCGACCATTCCCAGTCTGTTATTGGGTCTGTGGATTCTTTCAGGAACTGATGGGGCCACGGCCAAGATTATCTTAGGTCTTGTTTTGCTCATGTGGTGTGGTTTTTCATTTCTTAAGCCAGATCTTCGATTGCCAAGTGGATTAGAATACAGGCTTGCTCCCATCTCTGGCATCTGCACTGGTTTTTTAAACGGGCTAACAGGTTCACAGGTTATGCCAGTAGTTCCATTTTTGATGTCGTTGCACCTAGGCCGGAATGTGTTTATCCAGGCTGCGAATTGTTCGTTTACAATGTCAAGTCTGATCATGATGGTTGGGTTGGGATATTTAGGGCTGTTCACAGGGTCAGATGTTGTGATTTCTACCTTGGGTGTTTTATGCGTATTCATCGGCGTAAAAGTTGGGACGGCAATCCGTGAAAGATTGTCTGAAAAAATTTTTCAAAAAATGATTTTATCAATTCTGACAACAATTAGTATTGGTTTACTAATGTCATAATTTGTCTTGTTAGCACGGTAAAATTAAACGTTCATGAGATTGTCAGGTTTAATTTATCGCGTCCTTCAATAATAAAACAGTCTCCATTCCGCTACTTCAAAACAAGCCCAAGCGTCCATCAATGTATGGTTAAAGCAGTACAATCACCTTTGCCATTACCAAGCTACAAACATGAGATCCCAGTTCCAGAAGCTCTATTGAAAAAGGCACATAATTTTGGGGTTGGAAAGGGGGCAATTTATGCCGCATTTCAGCGCGGGTTGCGGGTGCCACAAGACCTAGTCATTTTGGGGATAGGGGATTTGAAGGGCAGTAAGGAAATGGTGCCAGCTTTTACCACGATCCATTTCCCCGCCGAAGAAATCGGCGGATTGGCTGGGCGTGAAATGTGCGGTTTAATCGCTCAGTCAGAAGGGCTGAAAACCATGGGGCAGCTGGTGCGCAGGAAATGTCAGATCAGGTTGGCAGAGCGCGCAACCTGTTTGCCAGTTCGGCGCCCGCGCAGCTCTGATCTGTGAAACTTACTGCAAAATAAAACGGGATTTTACGAAAAAACCTTGGGCGCCTCTTCCAATGAGGGACCATTGCGCTAAGCTCGTTTGGAAGCCAAAATAAGTTCGGCTCACCATCTGGGAGGATAATATGAAGAATCTAGGAATGAAGACTGCTATTGCTGCATTGACAGTGGCCTTTGCAGGCGAAGCGATCGCGACAGAGTGGAATGTCTCGGTGTGGGGCAAGCGTCGGGCGTTTACCGAGCATGTTGAGAAGTTGGCCGAATTGGTTTCGGCGAAAACTAATGGCGAATTCACAATGAATGTCAGCTACGGCGGATTGTCAAAGAACCGTGAAAACCTTGACGGAATTTCTATTGGGGCCTTTGAAATGGCGCAATTTTGTGCCGGCTACCATCCGGATAAAAACCGCGTGGTGACTGTTCTGGAACTGCCGTTCTTAGGCGTTGCAAATCTGGAAGAAGAAGTGGCGGTCAGCCATGCCGTATATGCCCATCCAGCTGCGACCGAAGAGATGGCGCAATGGAATGCGCGTCTGCTCATGACCTCACCGATGCCGCAATATAACATCGTAGGGACTGGCGATCCGCGTTCGACCCTGGCTGATTTTGAAGGCATGCGTGTGCGGGCTACAGGCGGTCTGGGCAAGGCGTTCGCGGCAGTTGGCAGTGTGCCCACCTCCGTGACTGCAACCGAAGCCTATCAAGCGATGGAATCAGGTGTTGTGGATACAGTGGCCTTTGCACAGCATGCGCATTTGTCCTACGGAACAATCAACCGTGCCGATTGGTGGACTGAGAACCTAAACCCAGGCACTGTGAATTGCCCGGTTGTGGTTAACATCGATGCATATGACAGCCTGCCTGATGCGCACCGCGCTGTTTTGGATGAATCTGTTGACGATTCGATTGCCTATTACCTCGAAAACTACGGCAAATTGTTGCAGCGTTGGGATGAAATTTTGGCCGAAAAAGGCGTTGAAAAAGTCACAATCAGCGACTCAGAATTGTCAGCATTCCGTGCGAAAGCTGCGGATCCAATCCGTGCGGCTTGGATTGCCGACATGGAAGCTCAGGGCATTCCTGGTCAAGAACTGTTTGACCTCGTGATGACGACTTTGGAAAACAGCCGTAACGGCAACTAATCCATGCGCACTTGCCCCTTTCGCAAGGGGCAAGTGCTTTTGATGTTTTGCACCCTTACAATTTAACCTGAAGGCAACGCTATGGCTTCATCCTCATCTGTTCTGCAAGACAATTCTTGGCTCAGCCGCGCGGATCGTGCGCTCCTGCCCGTTGAGCGCGTCTTTGCATTGATCAGCGGACTGGCCGTGTTTTCGTTAATGTTTCTTGCGGCCTATTCTGTTTCAGGCCGAAAATTTTTTAATCAGCCTTTAAATGGTTATGTTGACTATATCGAGGCCGCCATGCCGGTGATTGCCTTTATGGGAGTCTCCTATGTGCAACGTTTTGGCGGTCATATTCGTATGGATATGATTATCGGCAAGATGCGCGGCCGGGTCCTTTGGGCGTTGGAGCTGCTGACTGTGGCGTTGATTTTGGTGGTTATTTTGGCGTTGATCTGGGGATCCTGGGCGCATTTTGACCGCAGTTTTGATTTTGCCAAACCTCTTTGGAGCCGAGATAGTTCGATCGATATCGGCATTCCAATGTGGCCGGCCAAACTTTTGGTCCCCGTCGCTTTCTCACTTTTGGCGGTGAGGCTCGTGTTGCAGATGATTGGCTACGGCCGGGCATTGGTCTTCGGACTTGAGCGTCCGGTGGCCGTGCCCTTGATTTTAACAATTGAAGAACAGGCCATGGCAGAAGCTGCCCATTTGGCGGAGCAAGAGTGATGGATCCTATTGCAGTAGGTCTATGGACCACCGGCGGTATGCTGGTCTTGGTGTTCATCGGCATGCGCGTGGCTTTTGCGGCGGGGCTTGCCGGTTTCGTCGGCTTGTTATGGCTGCGCTGGAATGGCTTTGACTATGATCCAGCAAAATTTATGAAAGCCCTGACCATCAGTGTAAAGATTTCCGGTCAAGTGCCGCATTCGAAAATTGCTGCGCAGGCCCTGAGCCTCATTCCGACCTTCATTTTGATCGGCTATTTGGCCTATTATGCCAAGCTGACAACGGCGCTTTTTGAGGCCGCCAAACGTTGGATCGCTTGGGTGCCTGGCGGTCTGGCCGTCTCTACGGTTTTTGCCACCGCAGGCTTTGCGGCAGTTTCTGGTGCATCCGTGGCCACGGCGGCAGTATTTGCGCGGATCGCAATCCCAGAAATGCTGAAAATTGGTTATAATAAGCAATTCGCCGCTGGCGTTGTGGCGGCCGGCGGCACCTTGGCGTCGCTCATTCCACCCTCTGCGATACTGGTGATCTACGCGATCATCGTTGAGCAGGATGTGGGCAAGCTGCTGTTGGCCGGTTTCATTCCTGGTGCCTTTTCGGCAATGATCTATGCCGGGCTCATCATCGGTATTGCTGTGATCTTTAAAAACGTCGGGCCGCCGGTGACGGGCTTCACGTGGCGCGAGCGTTTTGCAGCCCTGCCACCTGCTTTGCCGATTGTCGCTGTGGTGGTTATTATCATCTTCTTTGTTTATAATCCTTTTGGTGATGCCTGGGGTACACCCACCGAAGGTGGCGCAGTTGGTGCTTTCATCGTGTTTCTGATGGCGCTGTATCGCGGCATGCGCTGGGCGCAGTTGAAAGATGCTTTGCTTGAAACGGCGAAGCTGACCGTGATGATCTTTTCAATCATTTGGGGCGTGCTGATTTATGTGCGGTTCTTGGGATTTGCAGATCTTCCGGGGGTGTTTTCTGATTGGATTACCAGTCTCGACATGGCGCCTTTGCTTATTCTGATCTGCATCCTTTTGGCCTATGCGGTCTTAGGAATGTTCATGGATGCGATTGGCATGTTGCTTTTGACCTTGCCCGTGGTCTACCCGGCTGTGATGGCGCTCAATGGCGGTGAATATGTGACTGCGGCCGATAGTGCCTTTGGCATGAATGGCACAATGTGTGCGATTTGGTTTGGGATATTGGTGGTGAAAATGGCGGAGTTTTGTCTCATCACCCCGCCCATTGGGCTCAATTGTTTTGTGGTTGCTGGCGTGCGCGATGATTTGACGGTGCAGGATGTCTTTAAAGGGGTCACCCCTTTCTTCCTTGCGGATGGTGTCACGATTGCGCTGCTGGTCGCCTTTCCGGGGATTGTTCTCTGGCTGCCTTCTTTGGTTGGCTAGGGCGTCTAAATTCCTCTTGCCTCTTCTGACAGGGCGTGAAAGCCATTGCTTATGAGCGAGAATGCTGCGGATAGGCCAATTGTTGGCGCATTGTGGATGGGGCTGTCGGGCCTGTGTTTCATCGGCGTCTATGTCGGCGTAAAATTGGTGGGCACGCGCCTGCCCGCCGCCGAAAGTGCCTTTCTTCGCTATGTTCTAGGCTTGGTGTTTTTGTTGCCGGTGCTGCGTGCCTTATGGCGTGAGGGGCTCACTTGGCAGGTGACCAAACTCGGAGCAGGGCGTGCGTTTTTGCATACTTTTGCCGTGACATTTTGGTTCTATGCCATGGCCCGCATTCCCGTAGCAGAGGTCTCTGCGATGGGATATTTGACGCCAATTTTTGTAACGCTGGGAGCGGTTGTTATCCTCGGGGAGCGTTTGGCGCTGCGCCGGGGATTGGCGATTGTCGTGGCGATTTTGGGCGTCTTGATCATCTTACGGCCTGGCTTCCGTGAGATTACATCAGGCCATATCGCCATGCTGGGCACCACCCTATGCTTTGGGGTCAGCTACCTCATCGCCAAGCGCCTGACGGATCTGGCCAGCGCGGATATGGTGGTGGCTCTTTTGTCTATCGGAGTGACCATCGGACTTATTCCGCTGACCATTCCAGTTTGGATCACGCCGACAAGTTTCGAAGTCGCCATGCTCTTTGCTGTCGCCACCTGTGCGGTTGCCGGACATTATTCCATGACCTTTGCCTTCCGATCTGCGCCGCTGACGGTTACCCAACCGGTAGGTTTTTTGCAGTTGATTTGGTCGGTTGCCACCGGGTATTTCCTTTTTGGTGAACATATAGATGCTTTGGTTATATTGGGCGGGACGATTATCATTGGTTCCGTGTTGTATCTCACCCTGCGGGAGGCGCAGCTGAAACGAAAACGAGAAAGAAAGACCCCCCTATGATCGATCCAAAACCCACCGCCAGCCACTTTATCAATGGCGCTTATATAGAGGATGAAACGGGCGCACCGATTGATGTGATCTACCCCGCAACGGGAGAGGTGATTGGCCGGGTGCATAGTGCGACACCGCAGATTGTGCAGGCAGCTCTTGCTGCGGCTAAGGCAGCTCAGCCAATATGGGCGGCGATGACTGGCACAGAGCGCGGACGGATATTGCGGCGGGCGGCGGATATGATGCGCGCCCAGAACCGTTCTTTATCCGAATTGGAAACCTATGACACCGGCAAACCCTTGCAGGAGACTTTGGTGGCAGACGCTACTTCTGCGGCGGATGCTTTGGAGTATTTTGGTGGCCTGGCCGGGAGTCTCACTGGGGAGCATGTGCAGTTTGGTGAGGATTTTATCTATACGATAAGAGAACCGCTCGGAATCTGCGTTGGTATTGGGGCTTGGAATTACCCTACGCAAATTGCCGCCTGGAAGGCCGCGCCAGCTTTAGCTTGCGGCAATGCTATGGTCTTTAAGCCCTCTGAAACAACTCCGCTTTGCGCGTTGCAGGTAGCGGAAATTTTGCATGAGGCGGGTTTGCCCGCTGGGCTGTATAATGTGGTGCAGGGCTTGGGTGATGTGGGAGCCGCTTTGGTCAGTGACCCTTTGGTGGACAAGGTTTCGCTGACTGGCTCACTGCCAACAGGCCGCAAGGTTTATGCCGCTGCAGCAGAGGGTATGCGCCATGTGACCATGGAGCTGGGTGGGAAATCGCCGCTGATCATATTTGATGATGCCGAGCTGGAGGCTGCGGTGAGTGGAGCCATCTTGGCCAATTTCTATTCCTCTGGGCAGATTTGCTCGAATGGCACACGCGTCTTTGTACAAAAAGGCATCAAGCCGGCTTTTCTCAAGCGTCTTGCAGAGCGCCTGGGCACAGCGGTTGTGGGAGATCCCATGGATGAGGCGACGAACTTTGGCCCCATGGTTTCAGAGCGACAGCGCGATATCGTGGAGGGGTTCATTGCCAAGGGTAAGGCGGAAGGGGCGCGGCTTGTCTGCGGCGGCACGCGCTTGGAGCGTCCAGGGTTTTGGCTGACACCAGCGGTATTTACGGATGTGACGGATGACATGACCATCGCAAGGGAAGAGATTTTTGGGCCAGTTTTATCAGTGCTGGAATTTGACACTGAGGCGGAGGCTCTGGCGCGTGCCAATGATACGGATTATGGGCTGGCGGCTGGGGTCTTTACCCAAAACCTGCCGCGGGCTCATCGGATGGTGAAGGCTTTGGAGGCCGGAACCTGCTATATCAACACCTATAACGACGCCCCGGTTGAAGCGCCTTTTGGAGGCGTCAAGCTCTCTGGCGTGGGCCGGGAGAATTCGAAGGCTGCGATCAATCATTACTCACAGCTTAAATCTGTCTATGTGCGCCTGAGTCCTTTGGAGGCGCCCTATTAGGGATACGCGCCTGGAGGGCATAGCCTCACCCCACTTGATAGGGCAGGATGCCACGCAGATCTGGATCCACCTGTAAATTGCGCTCCAGCGGCGGCACGGAGCGTTGGTGGCAATTGCGGCGCTCACAGATTCGGCAGGAAATGCCAATGGGCTCGACCTGGGCGTTCACGCTTGTGTCGAGTCCGTCCGCATAGACCAAAGAACCCGCGTGCCGCATTTCGCATCCCAATCCGATCGCGTAGCGCCGCACGGGCGCGCCCCATGCCCCGCCGGATTTGCTCACATCCCGCGCCAAGCAGAAATAGCGTTTCCCGTCGGGTGTCTCGGCCATTTGCCGCAAAAACTGTCCCGGGGTTTCAAACGCGCGATGCACATTCCAAAGCGGACATGCACCGCCAAAGCGTGCGAATTGCAAAGAGGTGGCTGAATGGCGCTTGGTAATCGTGCCGGCCTGATCGACACGGACAAAAAAGAAGGGCAATCCCTTTTGCCCGCTGCGTTGTAACGTGGAGAGGCGATGGGCGACCTGTTCGATGCTGGCTCCAAACTTCCCGGCCAATTGCTCCAGGTCATGTCGCAAATCCTGTGCGGCAGACAAAAAGGCGACATAGGGCATGAGGCTGGCCCCTGCATAGTAATTGGCCAAGCCCAATTTCGCGATGTCGCGGGCGGCGGGTGAATGAAATTTGGCAAAGTCCAAAGTGGCATCCAGCAGATCGTTTTGCGTCAGCAGGGCAAGTTGGATCAGGAGTTGAAAAGTCGCGGTGGGCCCGGGCAGATGCGCGGAAAGGGTTAGAATTTTGCTTTCTGGCTCGTAGCTGCGTAGGGCTGGACCTCCGCTGCGCCGCAACGTCACGCCATGGGCTTCAAGCCTGGCAATCGCATGGGCCTGGATGCTGCCTTTAGCGTCGGCGGCGAAGCGCTCCGCAGCGCGGTCCACGGCATCAATATAGTTGTCACAATAGTGGAAAAAGTCTCGAACCTCTTCCCAAGGGCTGGATTGTAGGCGGCTGTCGGCGCGGCCGAGGGCCTCATCCAG